>Ga0187833_10001297_pt1 | contig 28697 bp, 30 predicted proteins | sample ETNtaG_37_FD_167968 | JGI IMG/M metagenome (GOLD analysis project Ga0187833, IMG submission 167968) | Marine microbial and viral communities from oxygen minimum zone, Eastern Pacific Ocean - ETNP2014_SV_400_PacBio MetaG (Illumina Assembly) | ecosystem: Environmental > Aquatic > Marine > Hypoxic...
CCCATTACAAGCTCATGGAATTCGGCACATTATGGGTGCGGGGCTTATTATCGCACTTGTTTGCCGTTAGCAGAACCTGCTTACCGGAACGCCGGAGCAAATCGGCTATCTCTTGATCCGGTACAGTGACTCCATCGGTAACATCAACCAAGAAAATAATGACATCCGCCTCATTAATGCCGACTTCAACCTGCGACTTGACCATGCGACCCATATTATCGTTGGAGGCAAGCTCAAGCCCCCCAGTGTCGATCAAAACAAAAACCCGCTCCTTCCAAGCGATATCGGCATATACACGGTCCCTGGTGGTGCCAGGCAGGTCTTCAACAATGGCGATATGCTGACCGGCAATGCGGTTAAACAGGGTGGATTTGCCGACATTGGGTCTGCCGACTATAGCAACTACGGGTTTGCTCATCACTTTCTCGCCATAGTGAGTAGAGGGAAGCCTAACTCTTCAGCCAGTTGTATGGCAATGGCATCAGCCACATGCAATCTTCGGTTGAGCGCTATTTCAATGGCCTGATCCATTTTGTTTAGATCGAAATGATGAACTTTTACTTTTCCTCTATCGACCCAGAAGTCTATGATGCCCTTGGCCTCACGGGCCTCCTCGACGCCAACCATTCTTGATAAAATAGATATAAGCTCCAGGATAACCAAAGAAGGGGCGTGGAACAGGCTCTCCTCTTTATCCATATCCTCAATCAACGCCATAGCGCGAAAATGCGACTCATCGCTTGTGACTAGCCCCGCTAGAAATACACTGGTATCAACTATTTCTTCCCGCACTTACATGTCCCCTTTTAAGGCGATATCGACCGAAAGACCATCGGGCCATTTTTTACTAACCCAGTCTCGTAGAGAACCCCAAAGCAGCATGGCATCCTGAATGGTTTGCATTTTATATTCAAATACGCTGAAATGCTCTCGCTCCTTTTTGTGAATGTTTGATTTGTATAACTCCATCGCCTCGTCGATTCTATCCCCAACGCCATCGCTTGTAGCGCTTGCGGTTAAACGCTTGAAATTCAAAATCAAATTATCGGCTTTTTTCATATCGTTGGACGAGATAGCTTTGAGGATTTGTGATACCATTAGATTGGTCCAAGCAAAGTACAGTTGCGTGCCGCCATCCGGCAGTTCCTCTTTTGCATCAAACGCAGTTTCAAAAGAAACAGCCGCTTTATCGAACCTCTTTTGCTCTTCAAAAACTAGGCCCCTATTATAGTTAGCCAATGCATCAGTTTTATCTGCATTTACGGCCATATCAAGCCAAGTGAGCGCATCTTTTAGCTTACGCATCCTGATAAGTGCCACTCCCTTATTAACCCAGGCTAAAGCATTATTTAACTCAACACTTAGAGCCTTATCAAAAGATGCCACTGCTTTTTTAGGCTTACCCAGTTCAATTTCGGCAACGCCTTTATTTATTAGAGCCTCCACATATCTTGAGTTGACTTTAACCGCCTGATCAATACGCTTGAGCGCATCTTTGTAATTGTGTTGTTGCCACATACTCATCCCAAGAAAAGAAAGGGCCACCGATTGCAGCAGCTTGTCGCCCGATTTTTTTGCCTCTTTTGCAACCACATTATAGGATGCCTCAGCATCGTTATACAATTTGTAGGCACTTTTTGAATCGGCATCCAGTATCATCAAGAATGGTTTTAACACCTTCCGATGTTTTTTTTCAAAACTTTTCAGCGCTTTCAGCAACGTTTGCGCGGTTTCGTTGGCACCGAATATATCGCCCTGGTCAACAAGCCTTTTTAGTTCCAATAAACGTGAATCGCCCTCCACAATAGCAGAAACCTCAGGAGACCAAACCATAGCCTGTTTGGCACCATTACCCAATGGACTAAACCTTGCCAAGCTGATGGCCTTGAATCCATTTTTGTCTCGTGCCATTCAGATTCTCTCCAATAAAACTTTAAATCTTAGCCAGTTAACAGCTTTACCAAAACCGCTTTCTGCGTATGCAACCTGTTTTCAGCCTGATCAAAAACCACTGACTGCGCACTATCCAAAACGCCAACCTCAACTTCTTCCCCGTAATGAGCCGGCAAATCATGCATAATAATAGCATCGCTTTTAGCAAAAGACAAAAGTCTCTTGTTTACTTGGTAATCGGAAAATACCGACTGCCGCTGCACTGCTTCGTCCTCATGGCCCATGCTGGCCCATACATCAGTGTAAACGACATCGGCACCTTTAACAGCAACCTGAGGATCATCGGTCAATGATATTTTGGAACCACTGGCCTCTCCGAAACTTCTAGCTTCGTATTCAATTACGGCGTTTACCCAATATCCCCGCGGAGAGGCGATACTTATGTTCATGCCAACCATAGCAGATGCCAAAAGCAAGCTACTTGCAACGTTGTTTCCATCACCAATATATGCCAGATTTATTTTTTTGAGCTTGCCCTTATTTTCATATATGGTAAGAAGATCGGCCAATGCCTGACAAGGATGCTCTCTGTCAGAAAGAGCGTTGATTACGGGAATAGTTGCATGCTCGGCTAGTTCCTTTACCGATTCGTGAGAAAAGGTGCGAGCAGCAATAGCATCGACATAGCGGCTGAGCACTCTGGCAACATCGGCCACCGGCTCCCGCTCTCCCAAACCAACCTCTTTTTCGCCCACATAAATGGCGTGCCCGCCAAGCTGGTACATAGCCACGTCGAGACTGACCTTGGTTCGCAGAGACGGCTTTTCAAATAATAGGGCCAGAACCTTTCCCGCCAGCACGGAACTTGTACGTTTGCCCTTTAACTGTATAGCTGTGTCTATAAGACTAGGTATATCGTCGCTACTCAGGTCTGAGATTGATATTAGCGATTTTGCTTTCATAATCCTTCCTTAAACAATGTAAATTTAGTATAGTATACAATAATGCGAAGAGCAAGCTAGCGTAAGCCCTTGCACTACTTCTTTCTAGTTACTAGAAGCACTATTATGGGCAAACTTAGCATATTACGGGTGAAAACGGAATACCAATGAGAAGACTTGCACGAATTATCGTCCCCGCGTTGCTGGTAATAAGTTTGCTTATCCCTCTTGGCTACTCGTGCGCGCCAAGCACAAAGGGATTCCTTGACGAAATTAAAAACTGGGTGGTCAGGAACCGCCAGCTCCCTGAGTTGAGCCCTATCGAATACGAGCTTATGACTACAGGGGAACTGCACAGCAACCTACTGGATGACTTTGAAGCCGAATACGATGAACAGGAAACCTCTGCCCAAAAAGAGCTATTAGAATTGCTAGGGCTGATACCGGAGAATCTGGACCTTTATACCCTCTATCTGGATCTTTACACGGAGCAGATAGCCGGATACTACGACCCGGAGGAAAGAAAAATATATGTGATAAGCAATAAACAGGGCTTGAGTGTGAGTGATAAAATGACATTTGCCCATGAGGTCACACACGCTCTGCAAGATCAGCATTATGACCTTGAGACATTGCTTGACCTAAACGAAGACAATTCTGAGTATTCCATGAGTATCAGGTCACTAATCGAAGGCGATGCCCAGCTCACCCAAAGCCTATATTATTGGACAGGCTTAAGCCAACGTGAACGGGACATATTTGAGCAGGAATCAGAACAGACCAAGAGCCCAATATACGATGCAGCACCGCGCATTATCCGAGAAAGCCTTATTTTCCCCTATACACAGGGAGTTGAATTTGTTCTCGCTTTTTACAAGGACGGCGGCTGGGAGGCCGTTAATAAAATCTACGGCAATCCGCCCGAGTCATTAGAGCAAATCATCCACCCCGCCAAATATACATCAGGCGATAGCCCTAAAGCAGTTGATCTACCTGATTTACATACATTACTTGGCGGGAGCTGGAAGTTGAAAGACGATGGCACGGTTGGCGAATTTGACCTTAGGCTTACACTTGAGGCATTTATCCCGCCATCTGAGACGACAAAGGAGGCAGCGGCTGGCTGGGGTGGAGACAAATACGCCTACTTAAAAGACGATACGGGAAGCAAGCTGCTGGTCATATATTCTGAGTGGGACACTGAGGGTGATGCTAAGGAGTTTTTCGATCTATACGCGGCCAATAGGGCTGGGACCGATATAAACGAAAACACGTGGGCACTACGCGTTTTCGTTGGCAAGGACCAAATAACATGGGAAGCTGCTGATCTAGTCACATACCTCGAGATTTCAGGCAACGATGTGTTGCTGATAATAACGTCGGATAAAATAACCGCTGATTTGGTACGGGACGCCGTCCTTCCCTAAGCGAGCATTTTCTTGTCAAGTTAAGCATAGAACTGCTATACTTCCAAAAACATATCATTACACCGTAAGGAGAAAATATTGCCCAGACTGGATGGTCGCACAAATGACCAGTTACGAAAAATCACAGTTACCACCGGATTCCAAAGTTACCCTGAAGGATCAGTGCTCATCGAGGCGGGCGACACTAGAGTAATTTGCTCGGTAAGTATTGAGGATAGGGTACCCAACTTCCTAAAAGGACAGGGGAAGGGGTGGATCACCGCCGAGTACAGCATGTTGCCGCGAGCCACACACGAACGCGCACAGCGCGAGGTGAGCCAGGGCAGGGTGAGCGGACGCACACAAGAGATCCAGCGTTTGATTGGGCGATCACTTCGAGCCGTCGTCGACCTCGATAAATTAGGCGAGCGCACTTTTATAGTAGACTGTGACGTAATACAAGCAGATGGTGGCACTAGAACCACTGCGATCACCGGTGTTTATATTGCCCTATATCATGCCCTTCAAAATCTGCTCAACAAAGGCGAAATACAATCAATCCCCATCATCAGCCAAGTAGCGGCAACAAGTGTTGGCCTTGTCGACGGAGTGCAGCTTTTAGATCTATGCTACAACGAGGACTCAAACGCCGACGTGGACTTCAACGTGGTGATGACCGACAAGGGCAAGTATGTAGAATTACAGGGCACCGCCGAGGGCACGCCTTTTTCCAAAAACGACACACAGGGGTTACTTGTACTAGCCGAAAAAGGCATCAAGGAACTGTTCGATATACAAAGGGCTGCCATCGATAAAGTGTAGGGAGCCTAGAACTTATACATAACTAGGCCAGATAGAACTTTGGGGTAGAAATACGTGGCCTTTTGCGGGAAAATCTCACTGGCGTTACACACGATTACTATCTCATCAGGAGTTACGGCGTTAACCAGAAACGCTGTGCCTTTTAAGCTGTCGGCTTTTGCTATCGCCTCTTGCGCGTTCTTAGTATAGCTCATCCGTACGTCCAGCCCACCCAGCACGCTGTGTAGATCAATTATATCCGATAGACTAGAGGTATCTTTGAGGGCAAGAGTGCGATATTCTCCACCATGGTACATGATAATGGCGGATGAAAGCTGATATTCATTCATAGGTTCTGATACATTGAATGCTTCTCTTAATTTGTCTATATCGACCCTAATATCGAGCACTCGGTGAGACGGCAAGATGATGAGGTTTTCATCCATAGCCGTAAAATACATCAGCACATACCGAGCCTCAGGACATTCGTCTTTATACCTGAGCGCAGACCCATACCTGTGATGTCCATCTGCAACGTAAAGCTGTCTGCAGGACATCTCATCCTGGATGCGTTTGATAGTAGCTTCATCATAGATGGGCCATATGCTATTAGTTACACCATCGTGCGTCACATCAAACATTGGCTCACTGTTTGTTTCGATTTCAATTGTGCCCTCGTGCAGAGTGAAGATGGGACTGAAGTTGGCCCTGAGTGCCCGTAGTGAATCGAGCCGGTCCTGAGTATGAGATGGTATTATCTTTTCATGCGGCATAATAGTGCTTTTGCCGTAATTTTCCAGCATAGTAAGCGCCACAATTCCCGTTCTCTGCCTGCTCGCGCCATCCCATGTATATTTCTGCCTGTACAAGTAGATGGCAGGTCTATCGTCGGTGATGAGAATATCATCTGCAAGAAGCTGGTCAAAAAGTTGCTTATCTTTATTGAGGTCTATATGAACGATATTATATTTTGAATAATCTGAAGATGCTGAAATGACGTCCCAAGGAGGAGAAACCACGTCCCGTATATCTGTCTTGGCCCGATTATAAAACATGCCCCTGAAAGGCTTTATTTGCACCAATAGTACCACCTAATCTAGCTTACGTAACTCTTTTTTTAGTATTTTACCCATGATGTTTTTAGGAAGAGCGTCCATAAATTGTATCATTTTGGGTGCCTTGAAGTTGCCCAGCTTTTCTTTACAATAGGCAATCAGTTCCTTATCAGACGCTTTCTGTTTCTGTTTTAGGACGACAAAGGCCTTTATATTTTCACCATAAGTATCATCCGGCACGCCGATAACTGCAGCCTCCACCACACTTGAATGACCCATAAGCGCATCTTCCACCTCGCGTGGGAATATATTCTCTCCGCCCTTAATCAACATGTCTTTCTTGCGGTCAGTGATATAAAAGTATCCCTCCTCATCCACATAACCCACATCGCCGGTATACAGCCACCCATCCCGCAACACTTCAGCCGTCTGCTCAGGCATATTCCAGTAGCCCTTCATCAGCATATCGCCGCAAATAACGATCTCGCCTATTTGACCCTGAGGCAATTCTTTATCTTCATCATCAAATATCTTCATCTGAACACCGCTCATGGGGATGCCGATGGAGCCCATCTTGTTGAAACCGGCAAGCGTGTTAATAGAGTTGTTGCCACCGGCCTCGGTAAGCCCCCACCCTTCGACAATGAAGCCACCAAATCTCTGCTGCATCTGCTTGATGGTAGCTTTGGACATCGGCGCCGAGCCATACGTCCAGAACTTCATAGAACTTATATCATATTTATCGGCATCAGGGTAGAGCAGCATATAGATGTACATGGTGGGAACGGCCGTGGTGGCCACCGTCTTGTACTTCTGCATCGCCTCAAAGTACTTCTCCAGATTGAACCATCTAAGCAGCACTGTTTTATTGCCGTTAAGCAGCGTGCCGTTCATTAGAGCAATACCGTAGGAGTGTGAAAGAGGCAGCGCCGTAATATTGATAGTATCCGGCCCGGGATTAACCGTGTTGTACTGATTGTAGGCGTTAGTATACAGCGCCTTGTGTGTAAGCATAACGCCCTTGGGCTTGCCAGTAGTTCCGGCAGTATAGATAAGCGCCGCCAATTCGTCATCATCGGTATCAAGGGCCTCGAGCTGATCCGAGCTATTATCGACTAACTCCACATACGATAGTGTACCGGGCAGAACGCCGTCTATCAAGATCACGTTTTTCATGTTTGGGGCATCTGCTTTGGCCACCGCAACCTGTTTCATAAATTCAACGCTGGTTATAACCGTTGTGGCGCCGGAATCGCGGTAGATATGGCTCAACTCATCATGGCCCACCAAAAAATTAATGGGCACGACAACAGCGCCAGCTTTAAAAATAGCCTGAAAAGAGCTCAGTACTTCGGGGCTGTTAGGTAGTTGTATTATTACTCTATCGCCCCTGTTTACGCCGATCTTTTTTAGCGCATAGGCAAGCCTTCTGCCGTCACGCTCTATCTGTACATTGGTATATTCAGTATCTTCATAGACAATGCTGACGTACTCACCATAACGATCAATATTCTCCTCAGAGAGTCGGGCAACGTTCATTTACGGGGATTCCTCACTAAAGCTTAACAAGCTTGGCATTATAAACATCGGGAATAGCCAGCAGCTTCTGGCGTTGCTGTTCGGGAAGACGTTCATCGAGCCCCAGTATCATTAGGGCCTGCCCACGCGGTTTGAGGCGTCCCACCTGCATGGAACTGATATTTACATCGACCGCGCCTATGGTTGAAGCGACAGTACCAATAAGCCCAGGGCGGTCCTGATGATCGCTGACCATCCAGTAGCCTCCAGTGGCCACCACATCTACCCAGTAGTCATTTATCAGAACTATGTGGGTTTCGCCACGCATCAGAGTACCACCCACCTTAGTGGTGCCCGCATCAGTAGTAAGCTCCACTGTTATCATATTTACGTAGTTTTCTATATTGACGTCTTTGCGCTCAACCACCTTAAGCCCTCTGCTCTGAGCAATGATGTTAGCGTTGATCAGATTAACATGCTCTTCTGATATTGGATCAACCAGCGACTTGATAACAGAGGCTTTGAGCGTGGCCGTATCGTAATTGGCGATATCGCCGTTGTAGTTTATAACAACTTTTTCCAACTGCCCCTCAGCCAACTGGGAAACCACTTCCCCTACCTTGGTCGCTACATCAATAAACGGCATTAAAACAGACAAGGTTTCAGCAGGAATAATCGGCGCATTGACTGCATACTTGGCGGGTATTCCCTTGAGGACCGAAATAACCTGCTCAGCAACCGTTACGGCAACACCGACCTGCGCCTCGTTAGTGGAGGCACCAAGGTGCGGCGTGGTTATGATTTTATCGCATCCGACCAGTACGTTATCGGTGGCCGGCTCTTGCGTGTAGACGTCTATGGCAGCGCCGGCAATTTGACCACTCTCGACGGCGTCATGAAGCGCCTGCTCATCGATTATGCCGCCGCGGGCGACATTGATGATATATGCAGAGGGTTTTAACATGGCAAGCTGTCTTGCACCAATCAACCCCTCTGTGGCCTTGGTAAGCGTGGTGTGAATAGTTATAAAATCTGAGGCTTTTAATAAATTGTCAAGCGGAACCAGCATCGCACCCAAATTGTACACGTAGTCCTTAGATACAAATGGATCATGAGCTACAACCTTCATCTCCAACCCTATGGCACGACGGGCTACCTCGGAACCCACTCTGCCCAATCCGACAATTCCCAGAGTTTTGTTGGTTATCTCGGTACCTGTATACTCCGCCCTCTTCCATTGGCCGCCCGTTAGAGTAGAATGTGCTTGCGGAATGTTGCGGGCCACCGCCATCATGAGTGCCAGTGTATGCTCGGCGGTAGAGATGGTATTCCCCGCAGGGGCATTTACTACAACGATACCACGTCTGGTGGCAGCTTCTATGTCTATATTATCAATACCGACACCGGCGCGCCCGACAATCTGAAGTTTGGTACCGGCCTCAATAATATCGGCAGTAACTTTGGGCTGGCTGCGTACTACGAGAGCATCATAGGCACCTATAATATCAATAAGCTGCCGTTTATCAAGACCAACTTTCACATCGACATCAGCAAAGCTTTTAAGAATCTCTAATCCCTGTTCAGCTATCTTATCAGCAACTAATATCTTCATATCATACCCCCGCTGCTCCATCTCAATTATCAATTATTATACTAAGTTTTGAATCCTGCTTTGGGCAACGCCTGGCGCAACGCATCAAGCACGGCATCGATTTCAGATTCTACCACGCATCCCAAATGGCCCACGCGCAATATCTTGCCGATAAGGTTAGCCTGCCCGCCAGCGATTATTGTATCATGCTCTTCCAGAAGTATCTTGAGCAACTTTATAGCGTCGAGCCCACCTGTAACCTTAACTGACGTAATGGTATCAGAGGCATATATGGGATCAGCAAACAGCGTCAGTCCCATTGCTTTTAAGCCACCACGTGTCTTCTGGGCCATTTTTATATGCCTTGCAAATACGCTATCAAGCCCCTCTTTAACCATTCCGTTTAGCGCTACATAAAGAGCGTAGAATGTAGAAATGCCGGGAGTCCATGGAGTCTGGCCCTTCTCAAGAGAACTCTTTGCTTTTTTGACGTCGAAATAGAAGTTGGGCATCTTGGACTTTTCGACAGCCTCCCAAGCCTTGGCACTGAAGCTGAGCATGGCCACTCCCGGAGGGGCCATCCAGCCTTTTTGTGAGCCGGTTACCACTACATCGCAATTCCAATCATCAACCCTAAGATCAATACAACCCAAACTGCTGATGGCATCCACCAGAAGAAGCTTGTCGTACTTCTTTACCACAGCGGCCAACGCCTCCAAGTCATTGGTTACACCGGTTGATGTTTCGTTGTGCGTAACCAGTACTGTTTTTATAGACGGATCATCATCAAGCGACTGCTTGACTTTATCGGGATCGGCTCCATTGCCGAACTTAAAAACAAGTCTTGTTACGTCTGCGCCATAAGCTTCCGCTATCTGAGCAAAACGCTCGCCAAAAACTCCTGTAACAACGGCAAGCACCTTGTCTCCAGGTGACAGTGTGTTCACGACGGCGGCCTCAAGCCCGCCAGTGCCAGACGTTGTATATAAAAAAACATCGTTTTTCGTTTGAAACATCGCCTTAAGATTGGCTGTTACACTATTGAGTATTTGCCCGAACTCTACACCACGGTGATTTATCATTTGTTTTGACATAATTTTTAGCACATTTTCTGGTAGCGGAGTTGGCCCCGGGATGCGTAAATTCACTAGATTACCCTCCTAATCAACACCGTTCAAGCTTAAACCAAACCTTATTCCGTTTCCTCTGCTTGATTACTCTCGATCTTGGTTATTTTAACCTCTTTTACTCTGCGCCCTACAGTAGACAAAATCTCGATCGATATTCCATCCACTGTGATAACATCGCCAACACTTGGAATTCTGCCAAGCCTGCTGAACACAAACCCACCTACGGTATCGTAGTCCTCGCCCTCTATATCGACTCCAAAGATATCCTTAAGCTCATCAACACTAACCCTTGCATTCATGATCGCCTCGACATCGCTGATACAATCTATTTTGGGCTCCTCAGCATCGTACTCGTCCTCTATTTCACCAACAATTTCCTCCAGCAGATCTTCAATGGTAACAAGCCCAGCCGTTCCGCCATACTCATCCACCACTATGGCCACATGCACCTTGCTCTGCTGAAATTCATGTAGCAACTCGTCAACTTTTTTTGACTCTGGTATGAAGTGCGGTGTACGTGCTATCTCGACTACAGATTTGGTTATTTTACCCTGCTCCAGTATAGGTAACAGATCCTTGGCGTACACTAGCCCCACAATATTATCTATGGTTTCCTCATATATCGGTATACGACTATAACCGGTACTGACGATGACCTCGATAATCTCCTTGATGCTGCTATCCTTGTTGGCGGCAACAACATCTATGCGTGGTATCATTATCTCTCGCGCCAAAGTCTCATCGAGCCCCACAACGCCACGGATCATCTCCTTTTCATCCGCTTCCAGATTTACCTCTTCGTGATTAACGTCGACCAATAACCGCATTTCATCGGATTCATCTTCGTCAATTTCTCTATCTAGCTTAGCGACAAACAACTTGGAAACTGCCTTAGCTAACAAAGATAACAGACTGCTTACAGGAGAAAAAACTGTGGTTATAACGGATAAAGCCATGGCCATACTGAGAGCAAGTTTATTTGGATTTTTTAACGCGACTTCTCTGGCAACACACTGAAGCAAAGCAATTACAACAAAACCGACAACTACAGCAACAATTACAGTTACCCAGCTTGAACCAAAAGTACTGGCGACAAAAATGGCAGCCGCTACAATGCAACCTACCAGAATAACACTTTTTACAACTATTATAGCTGTAAAGATACTCGTAGGCTCACTGAGAAACTTATCTATGACTTGGGCTTTTTTCTGACCGCTCTCTGCCTGCCGCTTGATCCTGCCTATGCTAGTATTGGCCAAACTTACCTCGGCCATCCAAAACAACACAAGCAGGGCAAGGCAGAGCAAAGAAAGGCCCAGCCCTAGCCAACTTTCGGTATCCAAATAGTACAACTCCCTCACGGGTAAGCAGCCCGCTAAAAGCCCAAAGGCTCCAAAAAGGCCTTAATGTAATACTGACCGGAAGCAAAAGCAGTTTTACTAACAGCCATCCGATCATCAACTCCATTTTAGCATTAACAACTTGTCTGTCAAGGGGATTATTACGCAATCTAAAAATACCTAACGCATTACTGATATTAAAAGCAACACGCTAGGTAAATTATATGCCCTATTAGCGACTCTAGTATTCCGCATTATCAAGAGCGGCCACAATGGCGTAGTTATCATTTACCCACTTCTGGAATGTTTTCAGGTGTTCTGCATCCAAGTGCTTGAAGCGCCCCTGCATCTCAGTGAAATCGGTTATAGGCCTTGCCGACTTGGGTGTATAGGTAAGCTTGAGCTTGCCATCCTCGGCCTCCCACAGCGGATAGTAGTTGGTTTCCACCGCAGCCCTGCCCAACTGTATCGCCGAATCCACCTCCGACCTCCAAGCGGTTGGGCAGGAAGTGAACATATGCAGGTACACCATACCATATTTGACCGCCTCTTTGGCCCTCTCCACTTTCATTATAAAATCATCGAGGTAGGCTATATTGAGCGTTGCCGCATATGGTATGCGGTGCATGGCCATTAACAGCGCTACGTTCTTGGCCGGTGTTGCTTTACCTTGGCCGTGCTTGCCAACCTGTGTGGTGGTAGTCCAAGCCCCGTAAGGGGTTGTACTGCTCTTTTGAATACCAGTATTCTCGTAGCCCTCGTTATCGTAACAGGCAAAGATAAATTTCTCACCTCTCTCCGCAGCAGCAGAAAGAGCCTGAAAACCGATATCTGCGGTGGTGCCATCGCCAATATACCCAGTTAGAAGATGGTCAATGCCCTTTTTGCGCCAGTACCTGGACATTCCCGTCATCAGCGCCGGGACGCTAGGCAAAAGGCTGGAAACGGTCGCAGTCATCATAGACTGAACGGTAATATGACAGCACCCCATGGCTGTCTGCATCACCATCTTATCAGCATTATCGCCAAGCAATCTTGCATACACCCTAAGAGCTAAGTCAGCTCCGCAACCGGCACACAGAGGATTTCCGCTGGGCACGATATCCTTGTATTCCTTCAAAGCCTCATATATGGGAGCGCCTTTCTGAAGTGTCAGAACGCCATAGGGACATGCCTCAACACAAGCCGGCTCGCCACCGCACATATCGCACTTGGTGGCAATCTGACTATCATCGTCGAAGTACATCATGCCGTACGAGCAGCCATCCACACAAGCCTCGCAACCAGTGCATGCTTCGGCATTCACGCGCACCACTCCGTCTTCCTCGCTCTTTGTAATGGCGTCGCTGGGGCAAACATCAATACACTGCGGTTCGCCACACTGATAGCAGGTTGCAACGCTGTGGTATCCCTTACCAGCTTCATCAACTATCTTTATTACTGCCCCAAAATTGTCGCCGCCGTTTCTCGTGGCGCAAGCATCAACGCATGCCTTGCAATCCGTTGGGCATGCGCGCTTTCTTACTAACAATGTATCGCAAAATGTAACCACTTTAGTACCTCCTAGTACTATATCAACCCACTTACCGATTATTTCTTGGCTGCTGATACTACTTTTCTTGTACTCAGCTCACTGCCATCTGATACATAATTATCATCGTGTAACCATGGAAGAGCCAGCCAGTAATAGTCTTCCACTTTTTTACCTTGGGCAGCATCAATGGTGATATCAATCGCCTTTTCTATATGATCCAACGTTATATCTCCACCGTTCATGCCATCGAAGAAGTTTATCATCGGTATATTTTCTTGCGCGTTGTACATAACAGCCTTCAGGTCCATTAGAATCTGACCACGGTTCCAGCCATGAGCTACGCCTTGTTCAAGTACACCGATCGCTTTTTTACCTTTAAGCGCAGCGGCCAACTCTTTCTCCGGGCACGGTCTGAACATGCGTAGCCTTACCAGCCCTACCTTTTTACCCTCTTCGCGCTTCTTGTCGACAACAACCTTGGCCGTCATAGCCTCACCGCCCATTGCAACCAGAACAGAATCAGCATCCTCGGTTCTATATTCCTCGATCTTGGTGATAAACGGCCTGTTAAAGGCATCTTCAAACTCAACCGCAACTTCCTCGATTTTATCCATGGCCTTTTCCATAGCAAGCCCGTGTTTGAGTCTAACCTCCATGAAGTTCTCAGGAGGTTTGAGCGGTGCATGCTGCGGATTGGGCGCTTCACCGGGATACCCCGGTATTATCCTGAGGCGCTCCACGTCTGCCACCGGAGCCAGGAACTTGTCTACTGCCTCCTGAGATGGTATCTCAACCTTCTCCAGTAGAAATGATACGTACCAGCCATCATAGCTAACCATCACTGGAAGCAGTACATCCGGGTCCTCGGCCAGCCTGTATGCGACCAATATGGTATCGAATATATCTTGGCAGTTCTGACACTCAAGCTGTATCCAGCCTGTATCGCGCATCATCAGCATGTCTTGCCGGCCACGCGCCAATCCACCCATTATTGGTGGTTCGCGATTTGCGTTAACCATCACCACGGGCAATCTGTGCCCCGCGGCTCTGGTAAAAACGTCGTACATATAAACCAAGCCAAACGATGAAGTGGCTGTGAACACACGAGCACCGGCGTTTGATGCACCGATACATACCGCCATTGCCGAATTTTCGCTCTCAACATCGACAAACTCGGCGTCCATCTCACCATCTGCTCTGAATCGATTAAGTTCTTCCACCAATGAGGTTTGCGGAGTAACCGGATAAGCGGCAATAACATCAGGTTTGCACAGTTTTACGGCGTTGGATGCCGCATGATTTCCGGTGAGTATCATTATTTTAGAGTCGGTTTTTGTTTCCATGCTACTTCTTCTTCCTCTTCTCAGGAACCATCTCGATCGCATCCACAGGGCACTCGGTGGCACAAAGAGCGCACCCCTTGCAATAATCAAAGTTGGGCTCGAAACAGCCGCCCTGCTCTTCCATGCAACCCGAGGGACAATACAGGTAGCACCAACCACAACGGCAACACTTTTCATTATTTACGACCGGCCGCATCGTCCTCCAACTGCCAGTCTTATTATCCCTCCACTTGGAGGCAGCGGCTCCCCATAATCTGTAATATCTTGATTTCAAGTTCACGATTTCACCTCGAATTCTACGATCGTAGTCTCGTTATATCCTCTGTCGGCACACTTCCAGTTCTTCTCAAGTGCACCGCCGTCGAAGTACCGGCCATAAGCCCTTTTAAGGCTATCAATACCTACCCAACCGGTAGTTGCTGCAAGAGATGCAAGAATTGTGGTGTTTACCGCCGGTATACCCAACTCCTCCATGGCAATCTTATTAGCATCGATAATACCAAGCCTACCTATGTTGGGGTGGGGACTCTCGTTCATTTCATCATCAGTGTTGAGTATAACTACTCCACCCGATTTGAATCCGTCCCAAGTCTCAGGAAAATCCATGAGGGAAGCGTCAAAAATCATCAGGCAATCCGGATAATAAATCTGCGTTTTCTCACGAACTGGGGCCTCATCATATCGGACAAACGCCGACACTGCAGCACCCTTTCGTGCAGCACCATACATGGGAAAGCTGGCCGCAAACTTGTCGTCAAACACGAAACCCATGGTCAGCATCTCAGACCCCTTGGCCGCTCCTTGGCCACCACGACCATGGAACCTTATTTCCTTCATACAAAGCCTCCCAAAGAAATCAATTGCCTGCTACATACTTGATTTTACCCCTTATTGCCCACACAAACATACCTCTACATCTCAATCCTGCTCTATAAAAAGCAAACATATGCCTAGTAGGGGGTCGGTGGAATTAACGGAGTATAGGTACCACACTTCATGATCAGGTAGCGCATGCTCAGATCACCGATAAGCACACCGGCAATAGCAACAGCAAGTAATGGCGTAAGATCAGCAGTGCTGACAAAGCTGATTATCACAGTGGCAACGGGCAACACAATGCCCATCAGCACTACACCAATATAAAATATGATGGACAGCATACCCCCGCCTTTTACCATTTGCTGTATGGAATACTTGCTGGCACCTAGCTGGTTCCACGCATTCCACAGATAAGCCACTACTACTGCCGCATAAACCAGCACCAGAATCTGAACAAACTGCAGCACGTTGGCGTTGTTCATTCTGCCAGCTAGCGCCAAAGCGGAACCGCCGAGAAAACCTGATACAACAAAGAAGAAAGGCATCATAGCGCTACTCCAAATAGGAATAGCCTTTACATAACCAATAAGTAATCCAGCATATAGTGTTACCAGAAACGATACGATGATCATCAATATGGCAAATGCGCCCGTTACAGAACCAAGAGTTGCGATACCAGTTGCCTGGTTATTGACAATAAAAGTCAGTATTATATGCACCAGGCCGAGTACGGCAAACAGGCCAATAAAATACATACCACGGGAAATCCATGAGGTTCTCCAGCCACTATTCATTACCATCTTAAAGAATTTTGATGGGCTCTTACAGAGCAACATCATAGCACCTATGAGTCCACCTTCGCCATCGTAATTGATAAGCATTCTCCAGGCGCGTGTAGGCTTGCCCAAATCAATTACCTTAGTACCGCCACCAACCACTAGGCAGATCAGATAGCCTGTGACCATTGCCCAAGGATAATTTAAAATTACGGCCACAAAATACATCCCCGCTCCAAGCGCAACCGAAAAGAAGGACAGCCACGATAGCAATCCTTTGCCCTCAATCCATTCTGCCTGAGGAGTTGGTTTTACCATCCATTCCCAAGGTTTTACATCCATTGTCAAGCCCTCCTTACTTCAAGCAATAAGGTAATACACCGAAGGATCTGTATTAAAATCAGAGCAAAGTTGCTCTCCATTTCTCTCCCTGATCAATCTAGAAACACTGCTTTCCACATCGTCAAGATCACCAAAAGTTCTGGCTTTTGCCGGACAAGCGTTCACACAAACAGGAGTCGCCTCTCGATCAACACCAGGCGTTAGGCCATCAGCAAGCCCTGAATCAATACGATCCTTGCAGAAATGGCACTTTACAGCAGTGCCCTCCTGATAAGGATTATGTTCCATACCAAACTTCTCGTACTCAGTATAACCCTGGCCAGGGTACTGTTCTTTGTACTCAAAAGAGGTGCGCTGCTGGTACGGGCAGGCCATTATACAATACTTACACCCCACACACTTGTCGTGGTCAATCTGCACGATACCATCTTCACGCTTGGTGCTTGCCCCTGACGGGCAAACCGTCACACATGGTGCCTCTGAGCAGTGGTTGCATAGTATAGGGTAAGTGTGCTTGCGCACCATAGGGTAATTACCTGATTCACTGGTAATTACCCTATTAAAGAACACGCCAGGCGGCAAAAAATATGCCTGCTTGCAGCTAACCTGACATGCATAGCACTGGACACATCGTAATTTATCTATTACCATACCCCATCTCATGACGCATTACCTCCTGCCTTGTATACTTTCACCTTAGCAGATGTCTCGATACTCAAGGAAACCGGGTCGCTATGCTCCAGGTCAATCTCCATCAGTACATTGAAGTGCACCCCCTGATTATAGGCAATGGGCTGGCCCTTGACCCAGTGTCCCGCCGTAGAGGCTATTCCGATACATTTGGGATGCACACAATCCGAAAGGATTATAGGGCCACTGGTTTTTCGACCATAATTGGATTCAATAACAACGATATCACCATTCGCAAATCCTTTTGCTTTACCCGTCTCCCTGTTTATCACTATATTATAGATATGCGGATTAAGCTGACTGGCCTCAACCAGATATGGAATCTGATGCGTCTGACCACCAGTATGCAACGTGGTTCTATATGAGTAGCAGATCAGGTCATACTCATCGTCCGGAACCTTTTGTATCGGTGTGGGGAACCAGCTAACAAACGGGGTGTACTGCTGCCAGTCGGCGTGCACATCTCTACTTTCAGCCAACTCTACGATCTTGGGCCCATAACGTGCTAGATCATGTAGGTAAATAGGCACTCTAACATCAAGGAACGGTCTCCAATAAGCTTCTTCTGGCTTCTTGGGCCACCGGATAAAGCCATTCTCTTTAAACCAATCCATACCCTTGTCATCGCCGTGATTGCATTTGAGGGCACGGTCACTTACTTCAGCAAGATTAAGGTTTTCACCCGGTTTAACCTTGTACTTGCCCTGAAGATTAAAACGCATATTAATATTTTCATTATACTCATCTCTGATACCGAATTCATCTGCCCACTCAAAGAAAACATCGGCAATAAATCGTCTTTCATGCTGTGGCTCTACAACCGGCTGAGTAATATGGATTGACCAATCTTCATAGGCAATCGGCGCATTAAAGTATAGGTCATAAGCATCGGCGCAACTAAGAGAATGCTCCAAATGATGACATCCTGGCAGTACAATATCTGCAAATCCCTCTGAAAGCTCGGTAGGGTACAACTCCCAGCACACAACGAATGGAATTTCCGCTACAGCCCCGGCAACCGTTTCAGGGTTGCCTAATCCATGCACATTATTGGTCCCCCAGCTAAGCAGCATCTCCGGGTTAAATTTAACACCAAGTTTATCCCATAACTCATGCCGGTCTTTAGACGAGTTGAACGTTGAAGCCATTCCTTGGGTAAACAATTCCTGAAGTCCAGAGGTACTACAAGGCACTGTCGGCTCCGTATGTCGCGGGACATAATCCTCTATCGTCCTAGCCTGAAGCGTTGACCACAGACCAGGAACGAGCATTCCGTCTTTATCAGCAAAACTGGATACATTAGGGCGACCCGTGTTAGGATCGCCAAAGCAGCGGGAAGGACATAGCGCAATGGTAGAGCCAGGAACATCGCCTGCTCCAAGTATCTGACCGATGATGTGTGTGGCGTATACGGTATGCAACGAATTGGTGTGTCCCTGGCCACCCCGAAATACGGCGGTGGCAACCGGTCTGTACGGGAGCTCGACGCCATCAATCATGATGGTACTGCCAACTTGAGCCGCCTCGGCAAACTCTCTGGCTATCCTGCGTATAGTTTTGGCAGGAACCGTACTAACCTTTTCGGCGTATTCTGGGGTATATTGCTTAACATGTTCTTTGATTAGTTCAAATGACGGATGACACTTAATACCGTTAACCTCATATTCACCCTCAATTGCGAAGTCTTTAATACTAGGATCGTTAAACGGCTTTGCCTTTTTATCCTTCATATCCCAAATCATCGGTTTATCGGTTTCAGCATCCCTGACATATAGCTGATCGGGACCGATGAGGTAAGGACCATTGGTTTTGGTTTTTATATAAGGAGCGTCATATATACTGAGATCATTGAGTATTATATTCGTCATGGCGATCAGTACAGCGCCATCAGTGCCCGGCAAGATCGGAATCCATTCCGTAGCTTTATCACCGGTGTTATTGCACATCGGATCAAAAACCACCACCTTCATGCCACGCTCACGCGCCTCTGCCGCCATCCGGATGTTCATCGTTGAGGCATGGCCTGAACCAAACCCACCACTGGCACCAAAAAACATGGCATAGTTGCAGTATTTCCAATCCGGACCGGCATCCCAAGCCCCGAAATACTGGCCAGTAACGTGGTGTGCTCCATTACCACAATGCACCGCTGCGCCACCACCCATAGATGATGTTCTGCCCCATGCAGCAAAAAACGGCATTAAAAAGTTATGCCGCAGTACAGCATTCGGAGACGGGGAGCTCATCCAGACCAGCTTCCTGGTGTCCACTTCTCGAATTTTCTTCATCCTGGGAACAATTTCATCCATAGCCTCTTCCCAAGTGATTCTTTCGAAATTGCCCTCCTCATACAGGCCCTTCTTAGGGTTAGTTCTCTTCATCGGGTAATTTCTGCGATTCGGATCAGATAACACCTGTAGCTGAGAAACGCCCTTGGCGCATAATCCTCCCTCAGCACCAAGAGTAGAGCCCTCAACCCCTTCTATTGCTATAGGTACCCCATTTACTCTATGCACCTTTATACCGCAAGCGCCGTAGCACCCACCGCAACATGTATGAATCCAAACATCTTCCCAGATTGCCGGTTTCTGCTTGCTGTCGCTAGGAGATATAGCCATCAATTCCACCTTACATGCTAATTCGGATTTTAACGTATAGCAACGTAAGAGTCAATATTAATCTCATGCTATTGAGACCACCCCTTGAGAAGTATTTCATAACATGACATCGTAATCTGAGCGCTACCTGCAATAACAATATTTCGGATATCGTCCTTATTTCTTGCGAAAATACTCGTTTAAATATAAATATAAGCGCTATGATTGTATATTATAGATACCATAATGGCCAAAATCAGCACAGGTGTTATACTATAGTTATAGATTTACTGCTGCAAAAGGGGAGCTGTTATTATGATAATTGAGATTAACGACCAGAACTTCGATAAGGAAGTAATACAGTCCGATCTACCCGCATTAGTTGACTTTTGGGCGCCATGGTGCGGGCCCTGCCGCATGCTGGGGCCGGTGATAGACGAATTGTCTGAAGACGCTGAATATAAAGGCAAATTCAAGTTCTGTAAGCTCAATACTGATGATAATCCCCAGATGTCAACCAAGTATAACGTGATGAGCATACCTTCAGTACTTTTTTTTAAGGATGGGCTAAAGGTGGATGAAAGTCTTGGCGCGGTACCTGAAAACGTTATTAAACAGAAAATACAGCCTTTAATATAAACGGTCCAACGCGTAAAGACAGAGTAAAAGAACTGGAAGAATCGCTTGCGACAACGGAAAGCTAGCCTTGGTCGCTACATCGCTCGTATTTGGCCACTGCGTCAGTTCTGATGCCGCCCCTCTCCCTAAAATAACCCTCTACCGCCATAGACACCGGGTTTAGCAAGTCAACCAGATCGCTGAGAATTCGATTTACCGCCGACTCCTGCAGTATTCCCACATTGCGATAAGTGGTTAGATAATATTTGAGCGATTTTAGTTCCACTAGGTCATCGGCAGGCTCATACTTGATTATGAGTGTGGCAAAGTCTGGCAAACCGGTCCAGGGGCATACTGAGGTGAACTCATCAGTTTCGTAGGTTACCTCCGTGGCGGAGCCTGAATACTCAAATGATATCGACTCCAGCAAATCGGGCCGGATATCATCTTCGCTATTAATATCAAATTTAATATCCTGATATTTGTCGTCTTTTTGTTCCATTTAAACCTCAATGCATCATAATACAGCTTTGCGACTTTAAGCAAATCATACACAAATACGTAGTAAATATCAATGCGAAATCAAACTGGCAAAACGAAACGGAAGGTGGTATTTGAGACGTTTTCCTATTGACAAACGAACTATATTAACTATACTACGTACACGACCTCATTTTCAAGCTAAAGCACTGAGCCACAACAGCACATCTTGCAAGAACAAAAAATATGACCTAAATCACATACAACAAGCGCAACAAAGAGCAATATTAAAATAATCTAGCTGCAGCTTGGAGGAATGTTTGAAAGTATTGGGTATTATGGGCGGCCCCAGAATTAGAGGCAATACCGATCTTCTGCTCAAAGAAGCGCTTACTGGTGCGGAAGGCCAAGGCGCAGAAATCGAAAAAATCGAAGTCTACAAGCAGGAAATAAAGCCATGCGTGGAGGATTATGGCTGCGCTATAATGGGGATCTGCACCATAAGAGACGACATGGACGAGATATACGATAAACTGCTTGATGCCGACCGAATAATCGTGGCTGCGCCCATGTTTTTCTACAGTATACCTAGCCAGCTAAAGGCGCTAATCGACCGCTGCCAAGCAATCTGGGCCAGAAAATATCTATTGAATCAGGAATTACCAAACGGCAATAGAAAAGGTGCTTTCATCAGCGTGGGCGCCACTAAGGGTAAGAACTTATTCGACGGTTCAAAGCTAATAATGAAATATTTTTACGATGCGATAAATATGGACTACGTCGATAATCTCCTGATATGGAGAATTGATCAAAAGGGTGAAATAAAGCAGCATCCCACCGCTTTAACAGATGCGCACGATCTGGGCAAAAGACTTGCTCAACCATAAACTAAAAGGAGGTTGTGATACCAGTAAAAAAGAACGGCGAAATACAGGTGCAATACCTGCGGTAGTGAAATCGTCGTCACCAAGATAGGCAGCGGACAGCTTATTTGCTGCGGAATACCTATTGAACTGATAGCATCCCCCAAAATAACAAGCAACTATAAATCAACAGGAGGTTCGAAATGGCTTTTGGAGATATCCTGAAAACCAAGAATAACGATGGCAAGGAAAAACACGTGCCCATCATCGAAATAGGCAAGGGCAGCGATGGTGTGGATACCATCAATGTTGTTGTGGGTAAAGAGGTAACCCACCCCAACACCATAGAGCATCACATCGCATGGCTGGAAGTATACGGCGTAAAAGATGATGGTCAGGTTATTGCTCTGGGAAGAGCAGACTTTGCACCGGCATACACCAGCCCGAAAGTTCAGTTTAAGCTTTTGCTAGACGGTATTGAAACAGTGTACGCTACCTCTTATTGCAACATCCATGGGCTATGGGAAAACAGCATAAAGGCTTAACTTTAAGCTGTTAAAAGGGTAGAATATACTTGGGCTGTGATCAAAAGTGTTTGCGTATACAAGTAATTTGTTATACTTAATACTTGCGACGAATTATTCTGCACAAAAGAAAATGGTATGAGCGATAGAAAAATATATTTCGATAATACCGCAACCACTCCCGTTCTTGCGAAGGTGCTCGATGCCATGCTTCCTTTCCTCAAACAGGCCTATGGCAACCCGCAATCGATGCACGACTGGGGTGATGGCCCGCGCGAAGGCGTGGAGCAGGCACGCGCGAAGGTAGCTGGCCTGATAGGAGCCAATAACAACGAAATTATCTTCACTTCAAACGGCACGGAGTCGAATAATATGGCCGTTAAGGGTCTAGCAATGGCGCAGCAGGCCAAAGGTAAGCATATAGTTGTGTCGGCTATTGAACATTTTTCGGTGCTGCACTCCACCAAAACGCTGCAGAAGCTGGGCTTTGAGGTTACCGAAATACCGATAGATAGCTACGGACAGGTAAGTCTCGATGACATTAAAAAAGTGCTTAAGGATGATACTATCCTTGTCTCGATAATGCTGGCCAACAACGAGATTGGCACCATCCAGCCCATCAAAGAGATTGCGGCGATAGTGAAGGAAGCCGGTATCGTGTTTCACACCGATGCAGTGGCGGCAGCAGGCAACATACCTATTGATGTAACCGAACTGGGCGTGAATGCCATGAGTATCGCTGCCAACCAGTTCTATGGCCCTAAAGGAGCAGCGGCGCTATACCTTAAAAAGGGGACACGCATCATCCCGCTACTTGACGGCGGCATCCAGGAAAGCGGCAAACGAGCCGGCACCGAGAACGTTCCGGCAATAGTGGGTATGGGTGTGGCTGCTGATGTAGCCAAAGCGGGTATGGAAACTAGAGCCAAGCAATTGACATCTATACGTGATAGATTAATAAAAGGTCTTACAACAAAAATTGATAACATTATACTAACCGGCCATCCATCAAGTAGGCTACCAGGGCACGCCAGTTTCTGCGTAGAGTTTATAGAGGGCGAGTCATTGCTGATGTTGCTCTCAAGCCAGGGCATAGCCGCATCTAGCGGGTCGGCTTGCACATCAAAGGCGCTAAAGGCATCGCACGTGCTTACCGCCATGGGGCTTCCCCCAGAAATTGCTGCCGGGTCAATAGTTTTTTCCATCGGTACAAGTGCAAGTGAGGAAGATATCGAATATGTTATTGGTGCACTGCCATCCATTGTTGACCGACTACGACAGATGTCACCCCTATATGCCAAATATTTGAAAGATCTGGGAGGAAAGTGAGATGCCTGCTTATAGCGAGAAGGTAATGGACCATTTTATGAATCCGCGCAATGTGGGTGAGATAGAGGATGCCGATGGAGTTGGTGAAGTAGGCAACCCTGTTTGCGGCGATATGATGACTTTTTATATAAAAGTTGACAAAGACGAAAAAGTTAGCGATGTAAAGTTCAAAACATTCGGTTGCGGCGCTGCCATAGCCGTCTCCAGCATAACCAGTGAGTTGGCGACGGGTAAAAGTTTGGATGAAATACGTAAAATAACCCCAACGTCGGTGATTGATGAGCTGGAGGGACTTCCCCAAAACAAGCACCACTGTTCCAATCTGGGCGCACAGGCACTCAATAAGGCGGTAGATGATTACCTAGTAACACAGGGTAAAATGACCAAACAAGAGTTTGTGGCAAAACACAAAGAAGAAGAGGAGGAACACGACAATGCAACAGAGGCATAATGAAGATAGAGAGCGCACATGTCAATGCCCCTACTGCGAATATGAAATAGAGGATTCCTGCTTTCCTTTCTGCGGCGGTTGCGGCGTCACCATATACATATGCCCTGACTGCAACAAGCCATTTAACAAGGAGAAAGGGGCATGCCCTACCTGCGGCGCTAGTGTAGAAAAGTAGTATTTATACAAAGGAGATAAGCTATGGAAAAGCAACAAACTAAAGCGAAGGCTGCCCCCAAAGACGAAGAAAAAAAGAAGCTCACTATAGTCATGTTCAGCGGCGAACTGGATAGGGCATTGGCCGCATTCATGCTGGCAGCCACAGCGGCCAGCATGAACATAGCAGTAACCATGTTCTTTACCTTCTGGGGACTCAACGTCATCAAGAAAAACGATGCCAAGATAAAAAATAAGGGGTTTATGAGAAAAATGTTTAGCTGGCTAAACAAAGGAGGCAGCAAACGCCTTAAGTTGTCCAAACTCAACATGATGGGTATGGGTACAGCTATGATAAAGAAAATGATGAAGGGCATGAAACTGCCGTCAGTGGACGACCTCATAACGATGTCGCACCAGATGGGAGTCAAGCTGTATGCCTGCTCCACCACCTGCGGCCTGATGGGGCTCGGCGAGAGCGACTTCCGCGAGGAAGTAGAGCCGGGCATAGTTGGGGCTGCGTTCTTCCTAGGTGAGGCCATAGAATCAGACTCATCCCTGTTTATATAAACTAAAAAGGAGGGCAATATGAAGGCTGATCAAACTTTGGATTGCATGGGGCTGTATTGTCCAATGCCGATCTATGAGACAAGCGTAAAAATAAAAGACCTTAAAATCGGAGAGATTCTTGAAGTTATAGGCGACGATCCTGGGATAAAGAAGGATATGCCTGCCTGGGCCGAAGCAACAGGAAACAAGTTACTTGACATTGAAGAAGAGGCGGGGGAAATCAGGTCATATGTAAAGAGGACCAAATAAGCATGGCTGAAAACCACTAATAATTCACGGAGGGCGAATATGGATGCAACAGCGCTATATTCCATCAGCTACGGATTGTACGTGGTCTGCTCCGGCACAGGCAAAAGGTTAAATGGCCAAATTGCAAATACCGTAATCCAAATTTCCGCCCATCCTCCCACGTTATCGGTGTGCATAAACAAAGAAAATCTAACCTACGAACTGATCAAAGAAAGCGGCGTATTTACTGTATCTGTACTTTCAAAAAACACCCCTTTAAGCTTCATAGGCAATTTCGGATTTAAGTCTGGCAGAGATATGAATAAGCTGCAGGGAGTAAACTACAAAATCGGCTTAACGCGTGCACCTGTGGTGCTGGATAACTCGGTAGCCTATTTCGAGGTAAAGGTAAGCAGCCAAACCGATGTGGCAACACATACCGACTTCATCGGGGAACTGGTTGCAGCCGAAGTACTTACCAAGGATGAACCGATGACTTACGCATACTATCACCAAGTGAAAAGAGGCGCCACACCCAAAAGCGCTCCATCCCATGTAGAAGAAAAGGAACCGAAGGAAGAATCAATAATGGACAAGTATCAGTGTAGAATTTGCGACTACATATACGATCCGGCAGATGGCGATCTCGAGAACAACATTGCTCCCGGAACAGCGTGGGAAGATTTGCCAGACGACTGGGAATGCCCGGTGTGCGGCGCGGCAAAAGAACAATTTGAAAAGGTAGGCTAATTATGAAGCCTAGAGAGATAAAACCCTATATTTATTGGGTAGGAGCTATTGACTGGGGCAGGCGGCTGTTTGACTCGCTTATACCGCTGCCAGACGGCACAAGCTATAACTCATATTTGATTAAGGGCAGCGATAAAACGGCGTTGCTTGATACGGTAGACCCACCCATGCAAGATGTGCTGATGAACAACTTAAGTCAGCTTGAAATCAATAGCATTGATTATATCGTCGCCCATCACGCCGAACAGGACCATTCCGGTGCTATCCCACAAGTCCTTAATAGATACCCCAAAGCAAAGGTTATAACCACGCCCAAATGCAAGGATATGCTTATGGACCTACTGAATATCGAGCCGGGGCAATTCATAACGGTTGCCGACAAGGAAACCATCTCACTTGGCAATAAAACGCTGGAGTTTATCTATACCCCTTGGGTTCACTGGCCTGAGACTATGACTACATATTTAAAAGAAGACAACATGCTTTTCCCATGTGATTTCTTCGGTGCCCACCTAGCCACAACCGACCTGTATGTAACCGATGAGGGGCAGGTTGATGAAAGCGCCAAGAGGTATTTCGCAGCAATTATGATGCCCTTCAAAAACATCATCCGGAAGAACCTTACCAAATTAAAAGACTATAAAATCGATATTATTGCCCCCAGTCACGGACCCATATATGATAGACCCGAATTCATCCTAAGGGCATGCAACAGCTGGGTTTTCGATAAACCAAAAAACATAGTGGTGCTACCTTATGTGTCCATGCATGGCAGCACATATAAGATGGTCGACTACCTTGTCGGAGCCTTAGTACAAAAAGGCGTAACAGTGAAACAATTTGACCTCACCGTAACCGACATCGGCAAGCTGGCTGTGGCACTGGTGGATGCTGCTACAGTTGTTATGGGCACGCCTACCATTCTGGCCGGGCCGCATCCCACTGTTGCCTACGCCGCCATTATGGCTAACGCCCTGAGACCCACCATAAAGTTTGTTTCTATTATTGGCTCATACGGCTGGGGGGGTAAAGCGATTGAAACGCTTGCGGCTTTAATTCCCAATCTGAAGGTTGAAATACTGGACCCTGTGCTATGCAAAGGTCAGCCCAGACAGGCCGACCTTGAGGCGCTGGATACACTAGCAAGCGCCATTACACAAAAACACCAAGAAGCAGGCTTTAAATAGCTTACAAGAACACATTCTGTAAGGAGGATTTAATGACCGTGATTGAGAATTCTCTAAACACGGCCATTGATGCCGAAAAAGAGGCTGAGAAATTATATATCGAGGCCGCATCTATAACAAGCAACTCAAACAACAAACAGGTATATTTATGGCTGGCGCGCGAAGAAATAGGACACCAGATACTGCTTAGCGTGGAGCTGAACAACTATAAAAAGGAACATAAATTCGTCTCAAAAAAACAGGTAAAGGGTGCCGCTATTTCAACATCCATAGAACACTCGGAGTTCCCTTCCTTCATACAGCCACCCAAAAAATCGGATACTACTGCGACTGAAACAGATATTATCATAAGAGCCATGAAAGCCGAGGCGGAAGCGTCTAGCTTCTACAAAGACCTGGCAGGGAAAACATCTGACGCAGAGGGCAAGTGCATACTCAAGGAACTGGCTCAAATCGAAAAGGGACATCTTGCGCTTTTAACAGAAGAATTGGAATGGATGAATAAGGGTGGCGGCATGTTCCTGTTGCGCCGATTCACACTGCCGCCACAAGACTAGAAGCATCGCGTGCACCACTGAGCCGTCCGTCGTAGAATACAGCGAAGTGTGCTGGGATTCTGACTGGCGCAAAAGGTACTATCGCCCAAGCATCGCGAAGAGAACCAAAAAAGCAACTCACTTCGCTTTTGCTGAAGTTAAATAAATAGGAGGAAACATAAAGGTGGCAGGGCAAAAATCAATTGAATCTATGATGGCAGAAAAAAGGGTGTTTCGCCCGCCAGTCGAACTAGCCGCGCAGGCCTACATCAAAACAATAGACGAGTACAAAGAGATGTACAAGAAATCTATCGAAGATCCGGAGAATTTCTGGGCCGAAAAGGCTGAGGAGCTTGACTGGTTCAAGAAATGGGACAAGGTTCTTGTTGAGGATTTTGCTAACGCCAAACACGAATGGTTTGTCGGGGGCAAGATAAATGTCACCTACAACTGTCTGGACAGGCATCTTACAGCCTTTAAAAAAGATAAGGCGGCTCTGATATGGGAGGGCGATATCGGCGATACCCTTACCCTAACGTATCAGCAGCTACATGCCGAGGTTTGTAAATTTGCCAACGTACTTAAAAAGCACAGTGTCAAGAAGGGTGACCGCGTCTCCATCTATCTGCCTATGATACCTGAGCTAGCTATAACCATGATGGCGTGCGCCAGAATTGGTGCTATACACAACATAATATTCAGCGGTTTCAGTGCAGAGGCACTTAGAGATAGGATAATTGACAGCAATTCAACATTCCTCATCTGCTCCAACAGCTACTATCGTGCTGGCAAGGTAATTGACAGCAAGGCCAATGCCGACCAAGCACTTGAGTTCTGCCCCGATATAAAAACATGCATAGTGGTCAAACGCGCGTCACAGTCAAGCGCAAACATGAAGGCCGGACGCGATCTTTATTACAACGAAGAAATGGCAGCAGGCGATATCAGCGTAGAGTGTGAGCCTCAGTGGATGGATTCGGAAGACCCGCTGTTTATCCTGTACACCAGCGGCAGTACCGGCAAGCCCAAGGGTGTGCTGCATACTCAGGCGGGCTACCTACTATATACCAGCCAGACATTCAAGTACGTCTTCGACTACAAGGAAGACGATATCTACTGGTGCACCGCTGACATTGGCTGGGTCACCGGACATAGTTATATCATATACGGCCCCTTGTGCATCGGCGCCACCACTGTCATGTTCGAAGGTGTACCGAACTACCCCAAGCCGG
>Ga0187833_10001299_pt1 | contig 28692 bp, 26 predicted proteins | sample ETNtaG_37_FD_167968 | JGI IMG/M metagenome (GOLD analysis project Ga0187833, IMG submission 167968) | Marine microbial and viral communities from oxygen minimum zone, Eastern Pacific Ocean - ETNP2014_SV_400_PacBio MetaG (Illumina Assembly) | ecosystem: Environmental > Aquatic > Marine > Hypoxic...
TAACGGAAAAGTTTGGAATGATTCAGACGGTGACGGCGTACACGACGCCGGGGAGAGTGACGCATTCTCGGGGGTTACCCTCTCGTTGTCGGGAACGACAACAACAGGGGCAACTCTCGCCCTAACTACGCAGACGGATCTTGCCGGCACTTTCGCGTTCAGCGGTGCCGCCTTGAGCTCACTGTCGGGATACAGTTTACTGTTGACCGATAGTGCCGGCATTATACCGTCTGATTATATATCCACAACTTACTCCATCTCTGGAAGTATTGTTGTAGGTACAGGGGCAGCAATAACCCTTGAGTTTGGTTACATTGATGAATCAACAGTCACGGGACGCGCTTACGAAGATGCGGATAATGACAGTACTTACGACGTCGGCGAGTCTTACTTCCCTGGCAGAGAAATATCTGTTATCGGAACCAGCGCGACAGGAGGAGCAGTAAGCGCTTCTGGTACGACAAACAGCGAGGGAATATATTCCATTAGCGGCCTGAACATTTCTAGCGGTTCATATGTGATAGCCATCGATCCCCCATCCGGATACACGGCGCGTGATGCAAACAGCGCATCATTTACTGTTACTACTGCAGGATCATCGGAAACGGTGGACTTCCGATACAGCAGAACTGCAGCTGCCGACACAACTACAAGCAGCGGGGACACCGGCTCTCATCGCGGTGAAGGAACGAATATAGGCGGAGGTGTGGATGTTGCAAATAGAGAAATAACTATTGTTCAGGTTCACGCTTCATCTCCGGAGGAAGCAGAGGAATCAGAAGATGCAGAAGATAGGAGACCGACAGTGACACCAAGGCATGAGGCAGTAATTGATCTTGCTAAGAGGCGTGAGGAGAGACGAGAGAGTGCTGAGGCAACCAAGGAACAAAGGATCAGAGATGCTGAGCGAAGAATCAGGGAAATGCCTGATCATGCAGTCAGCATGATATTCAATCCTGCGATTCCATCGGTCAAGATAATGCCATTCGTAAAACCTGTTAGTAGAATAGCCAGGAAAGCAATAGATCAGCTTGCGAAGAGAACAGCTACAGCGTTCAGGGGAGCAGGTGAGAATATTGCTGGCACATCACAATTAGCATTTGGTAAGCTCAAGGAAGGATCGGATAGAATCGCAGAATCGTTTAGGGGTGCTGAAGAAAATATCAGTGGTACAACGCAGATAGCATTCGGCGGAGTCAAGAATGCCGTTGGCAGAGTTGCAGACGCATTCAGAGATGCCGGAGTCAATATTGCAGGCAATTACCAGATCGCAACAGATAAGATTGCAAGAGACAGGAGGGTTGCTCTTAAGAAGTCTGAACTTGATTCCAAGGGCGATCAGCTCGCAAAGAGAATTCTATTTGGATTTGCAAAGGATCAGGCAAATGATGTAATTGATAGGGCTGCTTATAGAAAAGATGCGGCAATTCTATTTGCATCAGAAAAGCTAGGAAAATATGGAGTTGTAGTGGTAGGTACTGCCAAAGTACTACAGGATAACTTGGTACACTCAGCCAAATATGCTGGTACTCAGATGGCAAAGGGTGTAAATACAGTAAATAGAATCAGCGACTTCGTAGATACAGAGGCAGGACTTGCAACCAAAGTAGCTCAGGAAAGTACAAAGGCAATTCTGTTTGCTGCATCCGACCAAGCTAAGAGAATCGCAAAATATATTGATACCAAAGAAGATCTGACAACCAAGATCGCAAGCGACAGCGTGAAAGAACTTGGCATTACATTCGCAGACAAGAGCATCGAAGTCACCAAAGACGCCGGAGTTCTATTGGCAAGCAAGACACTCCAGAATACAAAGCAAATTGCAGGCCAATTCAAAGATTCGTTGATAATTGCAACCGACGCATCAGAAAAAGGACTAAAGGCCGTATCCAGAGTTAGTGTTGCTGTTTCCGATGAAGTTACGGACACCGTCTTGATCACAAAGGAATCAATTGAATTCTACGGAAAGAGAACCGCAGAAAATACTAATGCGCTCGCATGGAAAGCGAGAGAGTACCTTAAGGATCATTCCAAACCTATTCCGGAACCAAGACACTTCAAGACGCAGATTGTAAGGGAGAACAACCAAACATTACTTGCTTCGCTTAATATTGGAGTATTTACAGATATGGGTAATCCATACAGAAGAACTCCGGTTGTGCTCTTCTCTACTCCAAAGGTTGCGATTACAAACGATGAAGGAATGGCTACGTTCCACAAGGTAGAAGTTGGCGCACACGTTATTGAAATTCATAAGAGCGGACAACAAGTCGAAAAGAGAACATTTATTCTTGAGCCTCCAACACTTATAGAAGAAGAGAGAATTGATGTTATTGACGTAACACTTCCGTCAATCCACGTAATTGTAAACGATCCTCTGTACGACAAGGTCAACGGAGGACGAGGCATTCACTGGATGTTCTGGCTGATCGCACTATTACTTGCAGCAGTTAATGTCGAGTGGTGGTGGATGATGTGGCGTCGAAGGTGGAGAGACATATAAATAAAAGAACGAAAGAATGAAAGAGAGGAAGAAGGAAAGAGAGAAAGATCGAAAGGAAGGATAAAGGAAGAAGATTTTAAGCAAAAAAAGCTTCTATTCTTTCGTTCTTTCCCACTTCCTTTTTCTCTTTCTAGTCTTTCTTTCTTCCGTTCTTTCCATATCTATTCACACACAACCCCCTCGCCTTCATCTACCCATTCTTTATCAAACTTAAATATCTGCTTGCACACCGAATCGTCTTCACCCCACTCAATAGTTACCGAATCAGGATATAAGACGAAGTGAATTTCTTTGCCTTTCTTAAAGCTTGTCGCAAGCGGCCCCTGAACTCCATGAATAATAACTTCGCCGGTTTCCTCACGAGTTTCCAATACCGTAGAACCGCTTAGATTTGTAATCGAGAACTTCTTAACATCCGCAGAGAACACGGCTCCAGTTTCAGTCGCACCCATAAACGGTTCATCGGTCGGGGGATCGATAATAATAAGCTCCTCTTCCCCATCACCGTTTACATCATACCTATGTCCAATATCTGCAACCGAAGCATTCAACCTTAACCTGACCTTATCACGTGCACTTTCTTCCTTCTCCTTTTTTATTGTATACATCTTCCTCTTTTCTGCCTCATGATCCTTGTATGCACTGTATTCATCGTTGTATGCAACAATTCGTTTCTCTTCCAATCCGACAAAGAAATGAAGTTGCCCGCTGGAGCTCTTTGCCTCCTCCCCTTCTCCTGTCTTTGTACGTATATCCAACATGAATGGAGACTTTTGCCATTCATCGTTTGTAGCAAAACTGAACCTAGCAATAGTTGCACCGGATTCCATAGTGATTGATTTTCTTCCCAATGGCATCCTTCTGTCGTCAGGAGAAAACCATGTTGCCTGCACATTCGTTTCATCGACGCTCTCTCCAAAAGCGACAACCGCAACCAATTTCTTTTCGTCAACGCCAAATCTGTCCTTGAAAGCGAGCTCGTTTAACGGAGTTTTTAGTGTACCGCTGGAGATTCCAAGAAAAGTGATTTCGGCTTGTTGGGGCTTTGGTCCGCACGCAGTAACAAGAAGTCCTGCAAGAGAAATTAGGATTAGTCTTTTCATAATGAATGGATGATAGCATAGTGGATAAAAAGAAAGAAAGAGAGGAAGAACTGAAGAAAGAAGGAATTTTCTTTTTATCTTTTATATTAAGGTGTAGGATCATCCACCCTATGAACAAAATAAAAGTTTTCTCTTTTGGATTAAGGTCAAGAAATTTTGGCAAAGACGTTAGAGATTTTGTTAATAAATTACCATATTCTGTTTCAAATAATGAATACTCAAAACAATTAGTTCGTTCGTCCGGCTCAATAGGAGCAAACTATATAGAAGCAGGCGAAGGTCTAAGTAAAAAAGATGGAATAAAGTATATGAAAATATCAAAGAAAGAAGCAAAGGAAAGTACTCATTGGCTGGAGTTAATCGATACTGGTAGAAATATAATCCTAAATAAGGAGAGAGATTATCTATTGAATGAGGCGAAAGAATTGTTTTACATACTATGTTCGATGGTCGACAAACTTACTCGTGATTAATCTTCTCATCTTCCCTTCTTTAGTTCTTTTTTTCTTTCCTTCTTTCTCTCTTTCTTTCTTTACCATTATACAACAGACAAACAAACCATCAACCCCTACTTCTTGATAAAGATTGCAGACCATTTACTATGGTGTACGTTCAATCACCTATATATTATTCTTTACACTTCGACTTGCTCAGTGCAAGCATTTACTCCCCTATCCAATGCCAAAGACAACAAGAAAAACTCCACAACAAAAAATAAACTCAATTCCACATGATGCAAAGCTAGACTCTGTAACTGCTGCTCTCGCTAGTATAGAAAAGCAATACGGAGTCGGTGCAATCATGGAAATGAACAAAGATAATATAATTGATATTCAAAGGTATCCATCAGGATCCCTATCGCTGGATATTGCATTGGGAGGAGGGCTTCCCGGAGGACGCATTGTCGAAATATACGGACCGGAGTCATCCGGTAAAACAACTCTCGCCTTGCATGCAATAGCGGAAAGACAAAGAGCCGGAGGCAAAGCAGCATTCATCGATGCTGAGCATGCACTTGATGCTCAATATGCCCGAAAGATAGGAGTTGATGTAGATAGCCTTTTGGTATCTCAACCAGATGATGGAGAACAGGCCTTGGAAATTACAGAGACTCTTGTCAGGTCGGGAGGAATAGACATTATAGTTATCGACTCTGTTGCAGCCCTTACTCCAAGAGCAGAAATCGAAGGAATGATGGGAGACAGCCATATGGGGCTTCAGGCGAGACTAATGAGTCAGGCACTCAGAAAACTTACATCTATAGTCAGCAAAACAAGCTGTACTGTTATATTCATAAATCAGCTAAGAATGAAGATAGGAGTAATGTTTGGAAATCCCGAGACTACAACAGGAGGCAATGCCCTTAAGTTCTATTCGTCTGTGCGAATCGACGTAAGAAGAATTGATAAAATATTGGAGAAAGCACCATCCACGGCAAATTCTGACGATAAAACGAGTAAAATGCCAGCCTCCGCCAAGGCTACGGCCGACAGGCAGGAAGTAGTTGGAAACAGAACACGCGCAAAGATCGTTAAAAACAAGATTGCCCCCCCATTCAAACAGGCAGAATTTGATATTCTTTACGCACAAGGAATAAGCAAGGAAGGAGATATCATAGATTTGGGAGTTAAATATGGATTAATTGAGAGGTCAGGAGCATACTTTAAGACCGGCGAAAATACTCTGGGGCAAGGGCGGGAACAGGCTAGACAGACACTGATTGATGATAAGAAGCTTGCTCAGGAGCTTGAAAAGAAGATTATGACAATTGCAGTCTGAAACAAGATTCACCCTTCGACTAGCTCAGGACAGGCATTATTAAAAGATTAACATGATTGAGAGCACGTCTTCGACGTGCGATTTCTATCAACAACATCGCAGGTCGAAGACCTGCTCTCCGTGTGAGAGCTAAATCAAGATTCAGATCTTTTCCACATCTAATCCTCACAGCCGACAGTAATCGCAATCTGTTGCAACATCAATTATTTGCCAGATTCTCTAATAGTAATAGAATTCTAAGCCCGCATGCCTGCCAGCAACCAATCCACTGCCGCATCGTTAACACAACCTCACTCATTAGAAGTGGAGAGGACAGTCATAGGAGCTCTTTTAATGGATCCTGATGCAATCATAAAGGTTTCAGATTTTTTAAGGCCGGAAGATTTCTATGATCCGGTACTCAAAGACATATATCTTGCTGTATTCGCCTTATATCAGGAGCATGAGCCAATTGATTTTGTTACTGTTTCCACGAAATTAAAAGATAACAAGAAAATTAAAGATATCGGAGGCAGTGCTTTTTTGGCACAGCTTGCTGATGAAGTTCCAACCTCATCACACATCTATCAATACGGCCAAATTGTAAAAACAAAGGCAGTTCACAGGAGAATTATTGAAGCAGGGCAAAAAATAACAGGAGTTGGATACGAAGAAGGAAGGCCAATCCCGGAAATATTGGAAGAAGTTGAAAAAACTATATTCCAAATAACTAATACGTTTTTAAAAGAGAAATTCATGCATATTAGAGATGTTCTGGAACAGAGATATGAACGCTTTGCAGAACTCCACGAAACAGATGACGAAGAAATGGTAAAAGGAGTCTCAACTGGATTTCAAACTCTTGATCAAAAACTCTCAGGTCTTCATCCAAGCGACCTGATAATTATTGCAGCAAGGCCTAGCATGGGCAAAACAAGCCTTGCACTTAATATTGCACAAAATGCAGCTATTAGGCATGGCAAGCACATCGGAATATTCTCGCTTGAAATGAGCAAGGAACAACTAGTAGACAGACTATTTGCATCAATGCTGGGTGTAGATTCATGGAAACTACAGAGGGGGAAGCTTGAAGATAGTGACTTCCAGAATATGGGACCGATTATGGATGAGCTAAACAAAGCAAACATATATATAGATGACTCCGTAATATCATCTATGCCAGAACTGCGTGCGAAAGCCCGCAGACTTCAAATGGAACACGGCCTGGATTTGCTTATAGTCGACTATCTACAGCTTATGAGTACTGGAAATGCCAATTACGCCGGTAACCGAGTACAGGAGATATCAGAAATCTCCCGTTCTCTTAAGCAACTTGCAAGAGAACTGCATATCCCCTGCTTAGCTCTCTCTCAGCTTTCCAGAGCAGTAGAAAGCAGACCGGGCAACATTCCTTTGTTGTCGGATTTACGAGATTCAGGATCTATCGAGCAGGATGCAGATGTTGTCCTGATGATGTACAGGGAAGACTATTATGAAGAAGATTCGGACAGGCCCGGCTTGGCAGACATATACATCAGAAAACATCGAAATGGACCGATAGGACGCGTTGAGCTAATGTTTAAAAAAGAACAAATGAAATTCTTTGATATCGATAAAGCACATTCGTAAAGAACGGCGGAAAGAAATACTTAAAAAGAGAGAAAGAACTGAAGAAAGAAAGGAAGAAGGAAAGAGAGAAAGAATTAAAGCATTTTTTTCTTTTTAATCTTCCTTCCCTTCTTTCTATCTTTTATTCTTTCTTTTTACTCTTCCCTTCTTTCCTTCTTTTTACTATTCTTCAGCCATGATCGACCCATTCATTCCAATACGCCCTGAGATTCCTCTGTCAGCAATATTAGGTTATGCATTCTTTGCATTTATTGCTGGTCTTGTACTCACTCCTCCGTTTATTTCTTTCTTAAGAAGAAACAAGCTTGGAAAACAATTAAGAATAGAAACTGTCGACGGAAGAGAAGCATCAGTCTTTAGAAAGTTTCATCAGCATAAGAAAGGAACTCCTACAATGGGAGGTATTCTTATATGGGGATCAATTCTTCTTACAATTATATTTTCCAGAATACTTTCTTATTTCGGACTTGTTGATCATTCTCTTCTGCAAAGGGGCCAAGTTTACCTTCCATTATTCACACTAATTGCATTTGCAGCCCTTGGTGGAGTTGATGATTATTTAAACATAATTGGATCTGGGAAAAAGCGTGGTCTTGATTGGCTTCCAAAAATTATCACTCTTCTTACAATTAGTATTGTTGGAGCCTTTTGGTTTTACTTCAAGCTGGACTACAACCAGATTCACATCCCATACGTTGGAGATATGACGGTCGGAATTTGGTACATACCAATATTTATATTCATCATTATTGGCACAGCAAATGCGGTCAATGTAACCGACGGACTTGATGGTTTGGCTGGCGGACTTCTTGTCATAGCATTTGGTGCCTTCAGTCTTTTGGCTTATCTAAGCGGACTCGCCGTACTTGCCGCTTTCTGTGCAGCATGTAGCGGAGCAGTAGCTGCCTTCCTTTGGCACAATGTGCCTCCTGCACTTTTCTTCATGGGTGATACCGGTTCTCTGGCTCTTGGGGGAACTCTGGGGGTGATCGCTATGATGACTGATAACGTATTGGTACTGCCTTTTATCGGATTTATATTTGTTATAGAAATGCTTTCTGTGATTATTCAACTAACAAGTAAAAAATTCAGAGGAGGAAAGAAAGTGTTTAAAGCAGCTCCAATCCACCATCATTTTGAAGCTTTGGAATGGGGGGAGAGTAAAGTTACAATGCGATTTTGGATAATTGGAGGATTTGTAGCATTTTTAGGATTGGTCATAGGGCTATTTGGTTAAAAGAACGAAAGAAGGAAAGAACTGAAGAAAGAATAAAAGAACGAAAGAAGGAAAGAATGAAAGCTTTTTTCTTTAATAATCTTTTTCCTTAAATCTTTTATCTTTCTTTTTCTCTTTTATTCTTCCCTTCTTCCCTTCTTTTATAATGTTAACTTCCCTTACTTGCACTACACTCAATAAGTCATATTATTAGGACATGATTAATGTTGCAATTAACGGCTACGGCCGTATAGGAAGAAATGTACACAGACAATTCGAAGATAGGTTTGGAGATAGTGTGCAGGTTGTAGGAATAAATGCATCTACATCTTCCGAAATGAGAGCTTATCTTCTTAAATATGATTCTCTACATAGAAAATTTAAAGGAGAAATATCCGTCAAAGATGAGAATAATATAATTGTTAATGGAAAAACTGTGCGAGTTGTTAAAGAAAAAGATCCATCTAAATGCCCGTGGAAAGAATTGGATGTCGATATTGTTGTTGAAGCTACAGGCAAATTTAGAACGAGGGAACTTGCAAACGGTCATCTTCTTGCCGGTGCAAAGAGAGTAATTGTCACAGCTCCGATGAAAGATGATACTCCGACATTTGTTAAAGGAGTTAATCACAAAGAAATTAAACCCGACATGGAAATTGTATCTAATGCATCTTGCACTACTAACTGCATAGCTCCAGTGATCAAAGTTATTGATGAAACATTTGAAATAGAAAATCTGCTCGTGAATTCCGTTCACGCATTTACAGCTTCGCAAAATCTTCTGGACAATAATAATAAGGAAGGCGATCTAAGGAGAACCAGAGCTGCCACACTTTCAATAATTCCTACAAAAACCGGAGCAGTGAAAGCATGTGCAGATATATTTCCGCATCTGAAAGGGAAGATCGATGGTATGGCATTTCGAGTACCAGTGCCAACAGTCAGTTGCGCATACATGGCATTTTTCCTTAAAAATAATACTTCAACCGAAGAAATTAACTCACTTCTAAAAAGCGCTTCCCAGAGCGGTCCTATGGTTGAGGTATTGGATTATTCTGACGATGAATGTGTATCAATAGATTTCCAGACAAACCCCCATTCATCAATTGTAGATGCCCTTTCAACCAAAGTTGTTGACGGGAAAGCTGCTCAAATCCTCAGCTGGTATGACAACGAATGGGGATACGCGATGAGAGTTACGGAAATGGTGGTTGAAATAAATGAAATGATGGTATAAGAACGAAAGAAAGAAATGTATCAAGAGAAAAAGGAAGATTGAAAGGAAAAATGCTTTAATCTTTTGATCTTTTAGATTTCCTTTCATTCTTTCATTCTTTCGCTCTTTCGTTCTTTATTATCTGGTATTATCATCATGTTCTTACAGCTCAATAAATTTATGGATTCAAACTGCAAAGTCCCCGAGCGCGTCTCTCTCAACTACCATCTATTTAATAAGGCTTCTATTCCTCATAATCTTAGGCATTTAATTTTAGACTTATCAAGGGCGGCAAAATACATCAGTTATGCTATTCAAACATCGGAAGCTGGCCTGTCTGGTGGAACAAACGAATCCGGAGAAGAACAACTCAAGCTAGATGTATTAAGCAATACTATCTTTGAGCAACATTTATGTGAAAGTGATTTGGTATGCTGTTATTCATCAGAAGAGCAGAAGGAAATTGTAGCAATTACAGATGATGCTCCCTACAGCGTTGTATTTGATCCCCTTGATGGATCATCATTAGTTGATGCAAATTTTGCACTCGGTTCAATCATTGGTATATTCGAAGGCAAAGATGTAATTGGGAAAACATCAAGAGATTTGGTATCAGCTATCTATATTTTATACGGCCCACGAACAACATTGGTTTATTCATCTGGAAGTGGCGTTCACGAGTTTCTACTTAACGATGTAGGAGAATTTATCTTATACAGGGAAAATATTGGAATTGCAGATGACGCAAAGAATTATAGTCCTGGAAATGTAAGAGATATATTGGAATATAAGCCCTATAGAAAAGTACTGGAAGACTGGTTCGAAAGAAAAATGACAATTAGATACTCAGGCTGTATGACTGCAGATGTAAGTCATATTTTTTCCAAAGGCCAAGGTGTGTTTACATATCCTACAGGGAGTAAATATCCTGAAGGAAAGCTTAGGTTGGTATTTGAGTGTGGTCCGCTTTCATATTTGATGGAACAGGCCGGAGGCGCTTCATCTGACGGCACTAAAGCAATATTAGATATAGAAATAACTGACCTTCATCAAAGAACACCAATAATAATTGGGTCTAGGAATGAGGTCGAGAGAGTGTGTTCACTATTGAATAAATGAATGAATGGCTGAATTGTTGAATGATAGTAAATAAAGAACGAAAGAGCGAAAGAATGAAAGAACGAAAGGAAGCCCAAAGATAAAAAAATCAGAAGATAAAACATTTTTCATTTTAATCTTCCTTTTTCTCTTGAAGCATTTCTTTCTTTCGTTCTTTTATATTAATCCCAAAACGCCTCTTTTGTAGCTTTTGTGAACGCCTCATCAAATGGTTGATTCGCTGAATCTTCTTTTGCTTTCCCTTCAATCTTATGAATCTTCTTCATGGTTTTATATGTGCCCCACGGATAATAACTTTTATATTTCTTTCCCCTTTTTTTATTTCCGTCCTCCTGCTTTTCTTCAACTTCTTCTTTTTCTAGCTTTACAGCATTTCCATCCTTATCCCACTTTACCAAGCTAATAACCTCTCGTTTCTGAGGATCAACATAAACCAAATCATCGTCGTTATACTGCGTCATATATTCCTGGAGAGTCTGTGCTCTTCCGGTTCCGGCGGAGCTGGAGCTAAAACTTTCTCCTTTATTTGATCTACCCTCTCGGATAAATCGTTTCTTGTTGGATTTTGGAAAATCTCTTCAACTTCTGATTTCTTTTGTTCTTGAACTCTCAAAAATGCATAAAACGTAACAACCATACTGGCTATTAGAGCTGTATTAATCCCAAATCGAATTTCCATTCTCGAAAACTGGAATGTAATCCTCATTAGAACCGACAAAGCCGAAAGTATCAAAATGGTTGATACAGCACTGCATGCAAGCCTTACATTATCTTTCTTTCGCTTTTTAAGTATTATTGGGCCTCCTGTAAGAGGAACTACTGTAAGGGAAAGAATATACACATTTATGAGTAGTACAGATGCGCCAATAAACGATGTATAAAACCCAAGCCCGGAGTAGGAAACTGGATCACTTCCCAAAAGATAACCGCTAGCCCAAGGGCAAAACACGGCTATAACGGCAATAAATGCAGCTGAGTTTATTATCTTTTCCTCAAGGTCCAATGAACCGAAACGGCGCAACATTCTGGGTACCATAATGGGAATGTAGCACATAATTAAGATTGTTTACAAGACTAAGCTATAATTTGTCCATGGCGGTATTTTCGATAGATGTCAGAGAGGCCTGCAGAAAGAAAAGAACTGGAAAAGGGCAATGGACCTATGGATTTGTAAATGAGTTCCTAAATAGAGAACATAAAATAGTACTCCTCACAGATCAGAATCTGCCAAAAGAATGGGAAGGCTCATCAAGTGAAGTGATTATTTACCCGGGCGGATTCTCGTGGCATTTAAGAGTATCTGGCTATTTAAAGAAGAACCTGTTCGATTCAATTTATATCAGCCCAACAAGTTTTATAGTCCCAAGCCTAGTCAATAAAAGTATTAAAACTATCCCCATTATTCACGATCTTATTGCATTTCAAAAAGGCAAGCATGATATAAAAGCAAAAATGATTGAAAGACTATTGCTTAATAAGGCGATTAAGTCTGCACACAGAGTCATGACAAATAGCGATAATACCCGCAATGATTTAGTTAAAAAGTATCCATTTGCTTCCAATAAAACTACAGCAATATTCGCAGGCCCGTCTAACGTAAAAACGTCTGGAAACTCTGCTGATGAAAGAATTATTCTTTGCGTTGGAACTTTATCACCACGCAAAAATCAACTTAGACTAATAAAGGCATACCAGAAATTACCTGACGCACTTAAGTCAAAATACAAATTAGTACTTGCCGGAGGGAGAGGCTGGAATGACAAAAAAATAATTAAAGAAGCCCAACTTACAAACGACGTTAATTGGATCGGATATGTAAAGGAAGATAAATATCATGAACTTTTAAGAACTTGTACTGTACTGGCACTCCCCTCTCTTTACGAAGGTTTTGGACTTCAAATACTCGATGCAGAAAAAATGGGTGTACCGGTGCTTTGTTCAGATATGGGAAGCCTCACCGAAGTTGCTGGTAATTGTGCGGTTGTTGTAAATCCTCTTGATGTAGAATCAATAAAAAATGGCTTGGAGAAGATTTTATCGGATGAATCCCTCAGATCCAGATTGCATGAAGAAGGCCCCGTGCAATCCGAGAAATTTTCATGGAAAAGAACGGTAGATTTGTTTTTAGATGCTATATAATCGAAATAGATGATTAAATATAAGCATATAGGCATTACAGCTAAATCGCGACTCGACCAGAAAGAAGAAGCCGTTGCAGGAGTTATCGATATTTTAAAGAAACTTGATGTTGATATTTGCGTGGACTCCGAAAGATTAAGCCATCTTAAATGCTCTAAGGATTTAATGAAGATGAAGGCTATCGAAGATATCGATCTTCTAATAGTCATAGGCGGAGACGGAACCATACTTAGATCAGTGAGAGAACTGAAAGACTTTGATATACCAATCTTAAGTGTTAATTGGGGAACTGTAGGTTTTTTGGCTGAGATTAACGTAGATGAAGCTGAAGAATTAATTCCAAAGCTTTTAAATGGCAGTGGAGTCATAGAAGAGCGCGGACTTCTGCACGTGAAAGCAAGAAGGAACGGCAAAGTGCTTTTGGAAGGGCATGCTTTAAATGAAGCTGTTATCAATCAAGGCACCATCGCCAGGCTTGTTAATTTAAAAACAACTGTAAACGGAGAAGAATTGGCAAGCTATCATGCCGATGGTCTGATTATTTCAACGCCGACAGGATCCACAGCCTATTCTCTTGCAGCAGGAGGACCTCTTGTATATCCAACTATCAACGCAACCATCTTAACGCCTCTTAATCCATATAGCTTTAGCCAAAAACCCATAGTTATCCCTGGTGAATCTAAAGTAGAAGTTGTTGTAGATACTAAACCAAATAAATACCAGGACGCGGATGTTGTTTTAACAATTGACGGACAAGTTTATGTCGAACTGGAAGGCGGAGACAAGGTCGAGGCGCATGTCCATCCAAATACGGTAAAATTCCTCAGGCGAAAACAGGACACATTCTTTGCGACGCTTAGGAAGAAATTGAAGTGGGGGGAAAGGGCGGGGTAAAAGAATGAAAGATAGAAAGAATAAAAGAGAAAAAGAAAGATAAAAGATTTAAGGAAAAAGATTATTAAAGAAAAAAGCTTTCATTCTTTCCTTCTTTCTTCAATTCTTTTCCTCTTTTTAATCTTCCTTTCTTTCTTTAGTTCTTTCCTTCTTTTATTCATTCTTTCATAATCATCTCCTCTCTCTCCGGCCCGGTTCCAATAAAAGCAACAGGAACTCCTGTTTGTTCTTCGATGAACTGAATATATTTCTTTGCATTTTCGGGAAGTTCATCAAACGATGTAAGTCCTTTTGTAGATGCTTTCCAGCCAGGCAGATTCTGGTATCCATCTGACATCATTACCGGAATTTGATCTTCCTCATCTAGGACATCCAGTTTTGTAATATTCCAGTGAGTGTATCCATTTAGCCTTACCACTTTTAGCAAATCAGGAACGCTTAACCACCCGCACCTTCTGGGCCTTCCTGTTGTTGCGCCGTATTCGCCTCCTCTTTCTCTGATTCTGTTGCCATCGTCTTCACTAGCCTCTGATGAGAACTCACCTTCTCCCACACGGGTGCAATACGCCTTGGCGATACCAATACAGGACTTAAGCACCTTTGGAGGAAGTCCCAGTCCCTGTAATGCACCGGAAATTGTGGTTGAACTGCTTGTTACATATGGGTATGAACCGTGATCCAAATCCAACAACGCTCCCTGAGCTCCCTCAATCAGAATGCTTTTACCATCCTCCAAATACTCATGAATAAGTGAAACCGTATCAGTTACACATCCTTTTAGAACACTCCTCGCATCTTCTAAATTCTTCAATTCAATATTTATATCGATGTCCAAACCAAATTGTTCTTTAATGCTCTCAGCTCTTTCTTTTAACTCTGATGTAAGATCTGCATCGAGTGATTCCATTCTGATGCCCGTCCTTGCAGCCTTATCTTGATATGCAGGACCTATTCCGCGCATCGTAGTTCCAATCCCCTTCCCTTTCTTTTTTGCTCTAGCTTCCTCGAATACTCCATCTAGCTTTTTGTGATATTCAAAAAGAATATGAGCTTCGGACGAAATATAAAGTCTTGGCAGAACATCAAATCCTGCCTTCTTCATTTCCTCGATCTCCTCCAAAAGCGTTGGTAAATGCAAAACCATCCCTGCACCCAAAATAATTGGTTTACCTTCATGAAAGCATCCAGATGGAAGTAAGTGGAATATATGCTGAACACCGTCAATTACAATCGTGTGGCCCGCATTCGCGCCCCCGCAAGCACGTGCAATAACATCGTAGTGCTGGGCTACAATGTCGACTACCTTTCCCTTCCCCTCATCCCCCCACTGAGCGCCTATAATTGCGCAGACGTTTCCGAAGGATGAAGTCATGTCAGTCACAAATAGACATTATCAAATTATTTAGTCAGTAACAAATAAATTCGCATGTTTTTCTCTGCATTCAATAACAACTCCAGTGCACAAAGGATTGACCTTAGCTTGCCTCATTAGCTCATTTAGAACATCCATTCCATCCTCTCCACCAAATAAAGCATAACTTGGTTCATAATCTTTTACATCTTTCATCAATTCCTCGGAATCCGGAATATAAGGTGGATTGCTGACCAGAATAAACGGCTCTGATACATCATTCAGCGGCTCCATCAAGTTGCCTTTTCTAAACTCCACTTGAGCGTTATGTGACTCCGAATTCTGTTTTGCAACTTCCAATGCATCCTTACTTATATCAATGGCAATTATACTCAGATCAGGATTCTCTAATGCAAGTGTAATAGCTATACATCCACTACCAGTTCCGATATCCACAATGGTCTTGGGGTCAAAGTCTTCTCTGAGTACTTTGGAAAAACATACCACTCCCCTATCGGCTTGTCGAACTTCATCATGAGGATTCTTCACATACTCCAATGTAAGTTCAATTAGAGTCTCGGTTGATGGGCGTGGAATAAGAACCGAAGGATTTACTTCAAACTCACGACCATAAAACTCTTTCTTTCCAATAATGTATGCCAATGGCTCTCCGGAGGTTCTTCTTTTAATTAGCTCACTTATCTGATCAGATTGATCATCTGATACCTTATATTTTGGATTTGCAATAACCCATTCGCGTCGTTTATGCAATATATGGCCCACAACAAGCTCATTTTCCAATGACGGCAATTTATGCTTTGTGAGTATCTCGGCAACCTTCATATCCCTATAATGCCAATTGTGAAAACAATAGCAATCGATTGCAGGTTTGCTTCAACCAATTCGGGAATTGGACGTTATACGCGTGAGCTGGTTTCTGAACTCATAAAGTCCAATGAATGCAATTGGAAGCTACTTGTAAAATCAGTCTCTGAAACTTGGCCCAATCGAGCTGAGCTAATTCATGCACCTTTCGATCATTATTCATTATCTGAGCAGAGGAGACTTCCTAAATTACTTAAAAGTATTAAGGCTGATCTTTTATTCTCCCCGCACTTCAACGTACCTTTCTTCTGCCCTATTCCATATGTAATTACAATCCATGATCTGATTCTTCATAGATATCCCAATCAATCATCAGTACTTAAAAGATTTGCTTACAAATTACTTATGTCACGAGCAGTTAGAAAATCTAAGCATATAATCACAATCAGTAACTTTGTTCTAAATGACATTGCGCAAACTTACGGTAGAAACAAAATTAAGAATAAAACATCAGTTATTTATGAAGGAGTTTCGGATAACTTCTATCCAAGATCAGAAGTTGAGCAGAATGATGAGTTTTTCCTTTATGTTGGAAATGCAAAAGAGCATAAGAATGTACAAACTCTGATCGATGCACATAAACAACTACCGGATGACTCCCCTTCTCTGGTTTTAGTATGTGGAGGAACGGAATCCAAAAGACTTAAGATCAATAACCGAGTCAGATTAATTTCAGAAATTAATGATGAAGAACTTCCTGCACTCTACTCATCTGCAAAAGCATTCGTTACAGCTTCGCTTTATGAAGGATATTGCTTGCCGGTCACCGAAGCTCAGGCTTGCGGATGTCCTGTGATCGCAAGTAATCAGGGGGCCATTCCGGAAGTTGCCGGGGATGAGGCCAAATTGATTGAACCGAATATTGAGCAATTCATTAGCGCTATGAAGAGTCCCCCGGGCCCTCCAGTTAACTACCTAAGTCCAAAGTGGTCAGACACGGCCGATAAGACTCTGAATGTACTTATGAAATCTTTAGACCAAGTTGGATAGATGCTGTTCCGCTTAAGAGCGAAACTGGAAAGATCCCTAGTTCAAAGGGAAAACTTGAAGTGCATTCAAGATTTTTTTGAGATGGTATTGACGAGATTTCAGCACTGACACATATTAATGGCATCCCGCCCACCCAGTTCTATACCCACCCCTGCCTACCGGCAGGCAGGCCAGGGGGGAGGGTGCATTAATGGGACAATACCTAACTCAAAGACCATCTGCTACCATCAAACTATGTATCACATAAAAGAACTTCTCCCAAAGGTCCTAAAAAAACGTGGATTACAAGACCATGCAAAGGCCTCCCATGTAATTCTGCACACTCAGGAATGGATAATAACCGAGCTTGAAGGCTACCAAGACCAACTGATTGCTAAGTCTTTTAAGGATGGAATATTGCTTATTAATGCAGAAAATTCAGTATGTGCTCAGGAATTGAACCAAGTTCTACTTGAGCTCAAAGAGCATTTATCGGAAAAGGGCCACAATATTTTGGAAATTAGAATTATAAGATCTCAATAAAATAAGCCTTTAATGGCTTGCACGCGAGCTTCAGGTTCCATAGACTCATTCGGAACTTTATAAATGCTAGTACTCCGACTCCAGCGCACAGGCAAAAATAAAGAAGCCACTTACAAGGTTGTAGTGGCCGAGAAATCCGATCCTGTAAAAAAGAAGTCGCTCGAAACTGTTGGTAATTACATTCCACAAAGAGATCCTGTTCATTTGGTATTAAAGCAAGACCGAATTAAATATTGGATGGAAAAGGGAGCTAAACCAAGCGATACACTTGCAAGAATTCTTAAGAAAGATGGAATGGATGGGATGGATCAATATATCCTCAGGTACACAAAGCAGAAAAAGAAGAAGGAGACTGAAGAAGAAACTCCTGCAGAGGCCCCGGCCGAGAAGGTCGAAGATTTAAGTGGTGGCGATGAACCAGCTCCAGCTGAAGATAAACCAAATGAAAAGCCTGTTGAAGCTTCAGAAGAACCAGCCCCAGCCAACGAAGAAGCTCCAGCAGAAAAGCCAGCTGAAGAAGAAGCTAAGAAAGAAGAATCAGATGTCTGAACCTTGTGATTTTTACCTACACGAAGAGCACGTCTTCGACGTGCGATTATAACATGTCAATACATCGCAGGTCTGGATTCGACAAGCTCACCACAGGGAAGACCTGCTCTCATTTATGTAAATAATGGATTAATCATGGTTCAGACTATTCAAGCGCACTAAAGATATCGCCCACGAGATCTATAATTAAGCTAAATGATAGATCAAATGGAATATCCAGAAGTACTGCCATGAATTTAACTATGAAGAACGCAATGAAAGATACAAAAAGTCCTATGATTGCGAACCTTATTGTATGTACTGCCTTCTTAATTTTTTCTTCATTCCCCGCAGAGAGAATGAAAGTTATGCCTCCAACAATTATGTAAACCAAACAAAGGATAGTTGCAGCAATTAATGCCAGGGCTACAAACGTAGCAACGATCTCGATTATGGATGCGTTTTCCAGTAGATCTCTTATCATTAGATAATGGGGAAAAAGAGTGTAATTAAGCCTCTCCAGGCTCGATAACTTTTAAGTTAATGCGATTATCCCCTCCTCCTACTATACGAAGCAAGGTACGCAGGGCTTTTATCGTTTGACCGCTTTTGCCAATTAGCTTACCCATATCATTCTCTCCTACCTTAACAGTAAGCAAAATACCCAAATCATCCTTCCTTGCGTCTATGGAGAGGGCTTCTTTGTCCTCGACTATGTTCTCCAGGATATACTTAAGAAACTCGTATCCAGGTAGTTCCGTGGTTTTCGTATCCGTCATAACTCTGGAATGGTAACAAATCGACAATCAACAATCAACCATCCTTCGCCTGCGGGCTACGGCGCGGCAGGCACGCTTCTTCGCTCTCCACATTTGTCATTGTTGATTGTTGAAAGCGAATCCGCCTCCTCGGGCGGATGAGCGTGTTAAAAGCCCTTTAGGGCGTGTTTGGTAGCTAAAATAACAATTAATGGACATTTTTAGATTATATATCTACGTCTAATTAGTATCGTAGGCACACCACCCAGTACAGCCATTAAACTAGCAAAGATGACATCCAAGGGGGCTCCGCTTTTAGGCATTTTAGTTACTACTCCAACTGAACCTACTCTTACCCTTTCAGATAGAGAAATGGATTCTAGGCCTTCCCCATTAACAGAGACGATATTTGCAATCTCCATTCCGTGTGGAACATTTGGAAAAACTCTAACAGTGTAATGTACTTCCCATCCTTCTCCTGGATTTAGAACAGGGACATTCCACACAATTCGATCACCTTCCATTACTCCTTGCTGAGCATCAACAATCGCGCTGAATTGCGAATCGATTCTATCTTCAATTCTCACATTACGGATTGGATGACCGTAAGTATTCTTCAAGTAAATTGAATACCTTACAGTGTCGCCCGGACGAACTTCATGCCTATCTGCGATTTTTCTCAGCAGTGTGTTAGTATCCTTAGGCCTTTCGACAGTCTGTCCACTCTTAACATTCCTTTCAGATACGACTGTTTGATCCACAGCCTCGCGGCCTTCAACACTTACGCTCCCCCTCATAATTGCTCCAAGAGGAGCATCACGTCTTACTCTTACTGTTAATAGAAGAATTCTGGATCCATGAGGACTGATCGTTACTCCTTTCCAGAAGATATCCTGTCCATTCCAGTAACCACCTTCGGAAGCGTCGACAAATTCAGTGTACATAGGGATTGCGCCTTTTACATCCACACCCTGAACGAGTTTTGTCTGATTGTTCTTTATATTTATGGCATACGTTAGCAATTCTCCAACTTTGGCCTCGCTGTATCCATCAGTCATTCCTACGTCAATTGTTGCTGGAGGAAGCTCTTCGTAAAGGATTGTAGTTGTATCTGTTCCAAATGCTGCCTCTACTGCAAAGCGAACACGCAACGTTCCAAACTCTGTTGTTTCACGATCAATTTGAGCTTTAAGTTCATACAATGCTTCACCACCTGCAGGAAGGAATTGATCCTCCCATTCAACTGACCTATTTGTCCTTTTATATTCTCCGGAAGCACCTATGAAATGGAGCGGAGGAGGAAGCTGTGTCCTGAGTGTAAACTCGCGGTCTTCGCCGAAAGTGTTCTTTACCAAAACCTGATACGTAAGCACCTCATCCGGCTCTGCATAAATCTTTCCATCATCTACAAAAATTTCCATTGGAACTCGCATCTCATTTCCATCGTGTACGCGAGTTGTATCGGTTACTCGGATGTCTCCCGCATATGCTTCAGCAATAATCAAATCCCCTTCTCGTGCATCACTATTCAAATGTATGTTTACGAAAAGTTCTTTTACGTATCCCGGGTGGATAACTGTGTCTTTCCATATCACTGTATTTCCTGCAATCCTTCCATTCTCACTCGCAGTAGTTACAGTAGAAAATTGTGGCTTATAAAAACGGACTGTTACAAGCTCTGGCTGATTGCTATCGGTCCTTAGTCCAATTGTATATGTCGCATTATCTTCAGAATTAATATCATCCAATCCGTCAGATATCGTCATATATAGATCTCTGTCCGTAGTACCTTCCTGCAAGTCATTAGGAGAATCACAGTCATGGTCCAATGGATAGTCAATTATGCCATCTACGTCGTTATCTATCCCATCTGAGCATTCTGGAAAAATAACCGCAGATACGCCCTCAAATGCATTTTGGACGACAATGCTGTGCACTGCTGTTAAGGCCAATGTGAGGACTCCGATACTTGCCAATATGCGGGTCCTTTTAGCGATTCTAAGCATATCTACAGATTTGGGATAAACAAAAGGTTGTGACTATAATAGTGAGATACAAATTTGTCAAGTATGTTTACCTTACAATTTGGCTACAAAATAAGAAATGTCAAGGCCTCAAGAATTCAAGGAAATCTCAAAAACATTATTCAATATAACAAGCCTTAATTTATTATAATTTTGGTTTTTCCTTGTCCTCTTGGCATCTTGCATTTTGGGTTCTTCTACTTTGTTACTAAGATTTTGATGCTATTCTGATACAATACACGTGTATGGGCGATTAGCTCAGTTGGTCTAGAGCGTCTGGTTTACACCCAGAAGGTCACAGGTTCGACCCCTGTATCGCCCACCACACTTCGCACAGCGAAGTGTGCCCCGCGAAGCTTTGCGAAGAAGTAATTACGTTGTGCTTCGCGTGACAAGCCATTCTCTTTCCTATCTAATTGCTCAGGAGCCTCTTTGTTCCTCTATTGTGAACGTGTCACTTTCTAGTGATTGAGAAATAAATGTACCATCCATAAAGTCATACCAACGATAGAAGTGATCTTCTTGTGATGCCGCCGGATATACTGTTACTCGAAGCACTCTGTACCTCTTGAATTGCATATCGTCCTCTTTATCTAGGTCGTAGTGATCAAAGTAATGTTTTATCACACTTGATGGCACATGGTTGTCTGCAAGCACAATAGAATCGACTCTGTAACTGTTAAACCAGCCTCCTTCATGATTAATAACTTCGTCTGGTTGTATTGTGAGTAGATCAAGAATTTCTTCACCAAGGGGATCTCTATCGGAGCCAAACGTTTTCATAATCTTTCTTACTCTTTCTCTCTGCCTATTAAGCATGTCAGACAATATCTGTGTTCCATTACCATTTGCTTCTTCTAAAGCATCTTGTAACCGTCTTGCAATAATTGCATGGTTAATATGACTAAGGTATTCAGGGCTACTATTCTCAAGTGCATCATCAGCATCAGTAAGCTGGTCTTCTTCATACCGAGGCAATTCAACATGAATACAACATTCATTTAACAAATTTCGCAATGCTTGCCAGACAATCTTTGCATTCGGTTTATAAGTACGTATACCTAGACGGGATACTGATTCATTTGGTTGACATGATATATAGTCATCATCGCAACAGATAGACGCATACAACGAGTTTGATTGACCGTCGTTTCCTTTTAATAATTCATAAATTGTTTGCTGGTTTAAAAATCCCATAAACATAACACGATGCCTTTCATCCATTTGGAGCAGGAATTCTGGTGCATGCAATATTGCATTATCGGGTACATTGCTTTCGTCAGACATAATTATTACTTTTATTAAAGTAGGTTATATAACCATATTTATATATATTTGTCAATAGTCACAATGTACATCAAACATGCCTATCTGATTGCCCAAAAACCCCTTCCCTACTAAACTCCTCCCATATGGTAAAACTCTTACTCTTAATTGAAGCAATCACATCCGTGGTTCTGATGATCTGCATTCTCTTGCAACACAGAGCATCCGGACTATCTGCTACATTTGGCGGCGGGGGCGCAACTACATACATTCAAAGAAGAGGAGCCGAAAAGCTTCTTTTCAGACTGGCTATTTGGAGTAGCTTTGTGTTTTTACTTATACCTGTGTTGCTTTGGTACATCGGATAATAACCTATTCGAATATTGGAATAATAGAATATTGGGATATTGTTTCAATATCATCTTCAGCAACAAACAAGTTACCAATACTCCAATATTCCATTATTCTATCCTCACAAAATGAATCAGCTTCATATCCACCGGAAAACACATTTAGGCTGGGACAAATTAATACTCATCTTCGCAGTAGCTCTCTGTGCAATTAGCTTCATAGTTCTTCTTTATAAATTCTGGAAGGACAACACACACCTTGTGCCTGCATTTGGAGGAACATACATAGAGGGATCAGTTGGCGAGCTGCAAACAATTAATCCATGGTTCTCGGTTACAAATGATGTAAACAGAGACATCGTATCACTGGTATTTTCCGGACTTCTTAGATACAACCCCGAAAGTCAACTCATTGAAGATGATTTGGCAACCCTGGAAGTTAGTCCCGACAACAGAATCTACACTCTCACTCTCAAGGATGATATTCATTGGCATGATTCAACAAAAGAAAACCCGCATCTTGTAACACCGGAAGATGTCATCTTCACATTCCAAACAATTCAAGACCCAGAATTCCCAAATACACTCCTTAGACAAAACTACCTTGGAGTTGATATGGAAAAACTAGATGACCGTAAAATTAGATTCGAACTTTCTGAAAGCTACAGTTTCTTTCCAAGCAACTTAACACTCGGAATTTTGCCAAAAAGATCTTTTGAAGGTATTCCAATTTCCAAACTTGATCAGACCTTGGACTTTGGATTCAACCCCATTGGTGCGGGCCCATACGTATTTAAGAGCTTTATTCAAACTGAGCTGTCCAGTGAAGTAACACTTGAACGATTCGAGCGTGATATAGATAAAGAAGAAATATTCCACCTTAATCAGATTATTTTTAGAATATTCCCGGATTACACAACACTTCTATCTGACATAAGAAACTTGGACGGAGTACGTCATGTTCCTCGAAACGAGAGCGGAGAACCGATCATACCCCGTAAATTTACTGCTACCGAATATTCTCTCCCGCAGTATGTTGCACTGTTTCTAAACATGGAACGTCCTATCCTCTCTGATAAGCTCTTAAGGACAGGATTGCAATTAGGCACCAACAAACAGGAAATAGTTGATGAAATTAGCGAATCACTTATTGTTGATACTCCCCTGCTTGAAATAGATTTAGCAGATTGGAGATATAAATCGGATATGCAAGCTGCTCAAGGAGCGCTTTTTGAATCTGATAGGCACCTACCAGAAAAAGTTCGACTTCAGCATCTTCTGGAAATGCGCGATGCCAATGAAGTTGGAGCCCTAAAGATAGAGCCTATTGTACTTATGGATACTGGCGCTGCGCTTACTATCACCGGAAGTATCGCAGATGCCCCCATTGGATCAACACTTAATTCAATTCCCATTGTTAATCATCCCACAGAGTCCGGAGCATGGATTATTTCACTGCCAACACTTGGGAATACTGGCAGTATAAAATTGGGAACAAATTCAATCAAATTGCAAAACTCAGAAGGTGAAACGATTGATTCTTTCTATCTCTGGAGAACAGACAAACCAAAAGACTTCAAGCGAGCTGACGAAGAACAAAATTTACTTGAGAGATTTATTAAAACCAGAGAAGGAGACCTTGCCGTAGACCTAAGCGTCTCATTCAGAGATCTTTACAGAGAAAAAGGAATGTTAAGAAGAAGACTTTCCACTGATCCTTATGACATAAGAGTAAACGGAGCAGGCGATAAGTTATCGCTAACCCTGATGACGAGTTCCAATCCACCGCAATATAAAAAGATTGCGAAGGTAATTCAGAAACAATGGGAGCCTCTTGGGGTCCATGTTTCAATCGTGATACCTGAATCCAGACATAAATTCGAAGAGAAACTACTCAGCCGCGATTACGACATGCTGCTTTTCGGCCAGTCGCTTTTGGATAATCTGGATAGTTATCCATACTGGCATAGTTCCGGGAAGCAAAAGCTCACGGGCGAGAGATCTGATCTTCGATTAGATGCTTATAACCTCTCCCAATACACATCTCTCGAAGCAGATACGTTGCTTGAATCTATAAGACAAACTTCTAATGAATCCGAGAGAAGTACTTCGCTGGAGGAGCTGCGAGAGGTACTGAAGAACGATGTCCCCGCCATATTCCTGTATGCCCCTCTTTATACATTCGCATACGACAAGGATGTTCGCGGTGTAGCTCTCAAGAATCTATCTTTGCATTCAGACCGGTTCCTTACGCTCCACAACTGGTTTATAAAGCAAGAAAGGGTGTTCCAAGCAGGTAAAAACTGGTGGAGCTTTCCTAGATGGATGTTCGGACTACTGTAAAAATAAGTTTTTAGCTTCCAAAAGCCATAAACTGAAGATTTAGCAACCTCGAGGAGTAAACACCTCTTGACACTGCCCCATCACTTCCTTAAACTTTGTCGGCTCTATGACTGTTACCCTTATTTTTAGGCAGTCATTAACAATCTTCCCACCATGGAAGTTCTCCTACTCCAAGATGTTCCGAAAGTCGGCCAGAAAAACGACCTACTAATGGTAGGAGACGGATATGCTCTAAACTTCTTACTCCCACAGCAAAAAGCAATAGTCGCCACTCCAACAGTCCGCAAGCGTTACGCAGAGGAGATTCGCAGGCGCGCTGAGCAGAAGGAGCTAGAGAAGAAGCTTGAGACCGGAGCCGCAGAAGCTCTTGCTGGCCTCAGCCTTAAGTTTGAAAGGAAAGTTACAAAAGCAGGCAAGCTTTATGCTGCTATCACAGAGAAGCATATTGTTGAGGCTCTGAAGAAGGAGCACAAGATCGACGTAAACGAAGCAATGGTCATTATCGCCGAGCCCATCAAAGCGCTCGGTGATTTTGATGTAAAGCTGAAGATCGGACCGGAAGAGCAGGAACTGAAGGTTGTTGTTAAAGAAGAGAAGTAATTCAGACATAAATCCCCTACCCTGATTAGCCAAGTAGTTTTATTATATGACTATGAAAATATTTCTCAAATTAGTAATTATTTTGATAATTATATCTGCTTCTGTTGCAGGGATAACTTATGTCTCATACAACTACTTTGGCGAACCTACGTTCGTTAAGGTGCGCTCGATAGAAATTTCAAACATATATAGAGACTGCACAATAGATTCTAATGGCAATTATCGTGACACTACAATACAGACCACCGTTGATGTAAATGTAAAAAGTAATCGAAAATTTAGCGAGCCTATACGAGAAGATTTAGGTTGTACGTTGCATATTGGCGCTAATGAAATAATTGGATTTAGTTTAAATCCGATTCCGATACCGGAGCCTTTCGTCCAGGGAATAGCATCTTCAGGATTGTATATGATTACTGGAGGAGAATTACGCGGTGAAAAATCGGATACTCTCACGTTTTGTTGCCAAGATATCTGTGTAGTTGGAAATATTGAAGTCTGTAATAATGCTATTGAATTTCTGAGACGTTATTAATTTCTGGTGGGCCAGGGTGGCTGTTTTCTGAACTTAGGGAGATTTATCAGATTCTGAGAGCTGGAAGAGTGTGCTGCTAGGGGCTTGTATCTACAAGAGGTATCTCAGTAACCTGTCTGGATTTATCATCATTGTAATTTTTAATAGCCTCTTGTCTATTAAAGTCTGGCAAGAGCAATTCTAAAATAAAAAGAGCAATGTGCCCGTGCGTAACGATGAGAATCCTTTTGTTTAAATGGTTCTGATTTAGTTTCTTTAAGAATTGGACAGTTCTATTCTTTGCATCCAATAGACTTTCTCCATTTGGAAATGGGACTGATTCATCATTATGATCTGCTAAAAATGAGTCAGTTTCTTCATATGAGCAAAGTTCAAAATCACCGTGATCAACTTCTGAAAGTAAATCATTTTCGATGACTTTGCATTTAGAAGTCTTTGCAAATATCATTGCGGTTTCTTTTGCCCTTCTTAGCGGTGAAGTGATAATTAGATCAAAATCAGTAAATTTCTTAGTTTCTAGTTCTATTTGCTTTTTGCCTTTATCGGTTAAGCCAAACTTATCTTTATTCTCTAATTTCGCAGAGTCAATTTGTAAAATATTATTTTCGGATTCACCATGACGTATAACAAAAATATGATTATGTACCATGTACACATTATACATATATAGCTAGGAGTTTGTGTCTAGAGTGATATAATTCTTATATGCCTAAACTTGTTTCCACAAATCCATCAAAAAACTATGAGATAATTGGAGAAGTAGATGTTTCTACAGCAGAAGATATTGATAGGAAAGTAGCATTAGCTAATAAATCTAAACAGGACTGGAAGGAATTAGGAATAAAAAAGAGAATCGAGGTTCTAGCCCCACTTTATGAGAAATTTGAAACGAAAAAAGATGAGTTCGCAGTTCTCATCACAAAAGAGATGGGTAAACCAATAAATCAAAGCAAAATTGAAGTTGAATGTGCTTTGCAGGATATTAAGTGGTTCTTAAGCAATGGTGAAAAGTCATTGCAAAATGAAATTACACATGAAGATAATAATTCAGTTCATCAGCTAGTTTATGAGCCTTATGGAACAGCAACCGTTATTACTCCCTGGAACTATCCACTAGAAATGTTTATTTGGGGAGCTTTCCCAAATCTGATTGCTGGAAATACAATTGTCTTTAAGATTTCAGAAGAATGCCCTCTTACTGGCAAACTGATAGAGCAAGTAATGGAGTCAGGCAATTTGCCAGAAGGAGTCTTTTCTGAAGTTTATGGTGCAGGAGACGTAGGTCATAAGCTGGCAACAAGTGATATAGATTTGATTTGGTTTACTGGAAGCACACAAGTAGGTAAGGAGCTATATAAAATTGCTGCTGAAAAATTTATTAAAGTAGTTCTTGAAATGGGCGGTTCAAGTCCTGCCATAGTATTTGAGGATGCCAATTTGACTGATACAATTCCTCATCTCTATGGAGAAAGATTTAATAATTGCGGGCAAGTTTGTGATGCAATAAAAAGACTTATTGTGCATGAGTCCATTTTTAATGAAGTTGCTGAAGCATTAGGAAAAGAGCTAAAGAAAAAGAATTTCGGAGACCCAGATAATGAAAAAACTCATATTGGAGGCTTGGTAGCTAAGAGACAATTGAATCTGCTTAAAGAACAAGTTGAGGATGCAATAGGCAAGGGTGCAAAAGTAGTAACTGAAGTGCAAATACCATCAGAATTAAGAGGGGCATTCCATGAACCTATGCTTTTGATTGATGTGAATAGAAATATGCGAGTATGGACAGAAGAAGTATTTGGACCTGTTCTTCCAATCGTCACATTTAAAACCGAAGAAGAAGCCATTGAACTAGCGAATGATACTTCTTATGGTCTTGGAAGTAGAATTTATTCAGAAGATATCGAGCGGGCTAAAAGAGTTGCCTCAAGAGTTGATGCTGGAACTGTTGAAATAAATAACGCTAGCAGGTGGTTGCACTGTAATCCTTTTGGAGGATTTAAAGAATCAGGAATGGGACGAGAGCATGGTGTTGTAGGATTTAGAGAATTGTCTCAGATAAAAGTAATTTCTGCTGACAAGTAATGCACCTAGTTGTATTTCCGCTTAGGGGTATAACAAAAAATGGCTTGTGTAAGCCATTTGGTGGGCCACAGTGGCTGTTTTCTGAACTTTCTATGATTTATCAGATAATACGATTCAATTCAGATATTTCTTTTCTAAATGCTGTTTAATACACTTCTTTTAGATAACATTCTTCACAATAAACCGTTTCAGGGCGATCAGATGAATAGGTTGTTTGGATGTCCTGCCCGCACTTATCGCATTTCCTCTGCCAGAGCTTACGGGGATTCCTGAGAGCCATTCTTCTCTTATGTCTTTCATCGGGATGAAGGTGTGGTATAGGAATTTTGAATCGCCTATAGAACTCAAGTTCTTGTTTCATTACAAGGAAAGGCCGCTTAGTAACTTCACATTCGATTGCCCAATTAAGTACATCATCTGGGATATCATCAATAGAATTAGGTAGCTTACTTGCAGGAATTATCTTCTCAACTTTCGGAATATCATCTTTTTCTTTTCTCCATTGCCAGCCCTTTGCTGCAACTTCTTCCTTAGTCATCGGGAAGTATTCCTGAGCAACTGTTTCGTTGTAAGCAAACGGTGATAGTTCAATTGGGAAGAACTCACCCCATTCGTCAGTAGATTGCATGTGTTCGATTATCTTTGGCACAAGCTCCTCATATTCCTCTTTGGAGTATTGTTTGTTTAGGATGCAGTATTCTCCGCTTCGGAAACCCACACAACCAAAGGAATTCTTAGTTTGGTGGCATTGGAGGCAATAAAGTAGACCGGAGCAGTTTGTAACGCAGTCATACGAAAAATGAATTCCAAAACAGCCATGTCCTATAGTTCCACAGTTACTGACTTGCTCAATCTGTTCGCCAAAAGAAGATACATCTATG
>Ga0187833_10001300_pt1 | contig 28679 bp, 26 predicted proteins | sample ETNtaG_37_FD_167968 | JGI IMG/M metagenome (GOLD analysis project Ga0187833, IMG submission 167968) | Marine microbial and viral communities from oxygen minimum zone, Eastern Pacific Ocean - ETNP2014_SV_400_PacBio MetaG (Illumina Assembly) | ecosystem: Environmental > Aquatic > Marine > Hypoxic...
TTGCAGACTGGCATGCCTGGGCCAATAACAAGATGGATGGTAATTTAGAACATATACAAAAAGTTGGTAAATACTTAATAGAAGTGTGGAAAGCCTGCGATATGGACATAAAAAACGTTGAATTTGTTTGGGCTAATGAATTGATGAAAGATCAAGAATATTTAAAAATAGTTATGCAGGTTGCTAGGAATAATACTATAAAAAGAATTGTTAGGTGCTCACAAATCATGGGAAGGAATGAAAATGATTCATTGCAAGCTTCTCAAGTATTTTATCCGTGTATGCAATGCGCAGATATTTTCTACCTTAATGCTGATATCACCCAGCTTGGTATGGACCAAAGGAAAGTTAATGTATTGGCAAGAGAGATTGGACCAAAACTCGGGTTTTGGAAGCCTGTTGTTATAAGTCATCATATGTTGATGGGGCTAGGTCAGCCACCAAAAACTGAAAATGTGGTGGAAAGGGCCATTGAGATGAAGATGTCAAAAAGTAATCCTGACAGCGCGATATTTATGACGGATACTAAAAACGAGACAAAAAGAAAAGTTGCAAAGGCTTATTGTCCAGAAGGTATTGTGGAAAATAATCCTATTTTAGAGTACTGCAAATACATTATTTTTGAAAAATTTAAAACGATGAAAATAGAGAGGCCTGAAAAGTTTGGTGGGAACCTGGAGTTTAGTTCTTATGGAGAGTTAGAAAAAGAATTTTCACAAAAAAAACTACATCCAATGGACTTGAAACAAAGTGTAGCTGAGTATCTTAGTAAATTAATAACTCCTGTAAGGGAAAAGTTAGAAAAGAACAAAACTGCTCAAAAATTATCAGAGGAAATTAAAAAATTTAAGGTAACCAGATAACTATTTCTGTTCTATAATGACAAGGGTATATTTATTATTCAGGTATTTTCTTGCTACTCTTTTGACATCATTAATTTTTACTTTTTTTATGTTTTTAACATAGTTATCTGCTAATGATACACTGTTTATTGTTTCCCAGAAAGCCAGATTATCTGCTGCATGGAAATTATCTTCTATATTTAAGGCATGATGGCCTTCAATAAATGTTTTTGCTTCGTTAAGTTCTGTTTTATTTATATTGTTAAGCTTTTTGAACTGCTGCAGTATTATTTTTTTTGTTGTTCCTATATTCTTCTTGTCCAAACCAGCAAAAACAGCAAAAAATCCGTAATCGCTTTCATTCTCGTTTTGAACACCAAGATAGTATGCCAGGCCGCGCTTATTTCTTATTTCATTGAATATCCATCCAGATTGACCGCGTCCTAGAACAGCGGCTATAACATCAAATACATAGCTGTCTTTATGTGTTCTTGGAATTGATTTGTAACCTAAGACCATATAGGAATTGCTTGTTTTTCTTTTCTCAACAAACTTCTTTATTTTTGTTTGTAATGGCTCTTTTACCTTTTTTCTTAAAACTGATTTTTTTGGCTTTAAACTGCTGAAATATTTCTCTATTTTTTGTTTTACATTATCGATATTACCTACAACAGAAATAATCATATTATTTGGGATGTAGTATTTGTTGTAGTAATCATTTATTTTCTTCCGGTTAAGGTTTTTAACAGCGGCTACAGCCCCATAAGTTGGGTTTCTTGCAGGGTGTTTTTCAAACAAATTTTTTTGAAAGAGCATCCATTGGTGCTGCCTTGGGTCGTCAGTGACCATATTTATTTCTTTTAAGATTACCTGTTTCTCTTTTTCAATTGTTTTTTTGCTGAAAAGGGGATTTATAATCATATCTGAAAGTATGTCCAGAGCTTTATCAAATCTCATATTTATGATTTTGATGAAGAAAGCTGTCCGGTCATTAGATGTGTAAGCATTGAATTCGGCACCATATTTTTCAATCTCATTTGCAATTTCTCTAGAATCTTTTCTTTTTTTGGTTCCTTCAAAAAGCATGTGCTCAAGAAAATGGGAGATGCCATTGATTTCGATGTTTTCATCGTTAGAACCGACCTTAACCATTACTTCAACTGCTACTGATTTGGAACGGTTTTTCTCAAAAAGTATTGTTATTCTATTTTTTAGTTTGTATTTTTTCATCTTTAATGAAAAGATTTAAATCATTTTAAATGTTTTTTCTTTTTTATGAGAATACGAGAGCTAAAAAACATTTTGGAAAGGAAAAAGCTGGATTTTGCGCTATTTTGCAATCTTAATTCTACAATGGCAGATCCAAATATGTTTTATTTTTCCGGTTATAGCGGACTGGGTGCTTTGGTAATCCCAAGAAAACAAAAAGGGTTTATTATCGCTCCGAAGATGGAGGTTCAAAGAGCTAAGCAGTCAATGATAAAAAAGGTTTATACTATGGACAAAAAAAAGTTTTTTGACTCTATATATGCTGTAATCAAGAAAAATAAGATTAAGTCTAAAAAAATAGCAATAGACAACAATAATTTTACTTTAAATTCATATAAATATTTTAAAACGCGGTTTAAGGGTATTAAGACGAAAGATATTTCTTTAGATTGCTTAAAGTTAAGGCAGGTTAAAACTAATAAAGAGACTGTTATATTAAAAAAATCCTGTAATTATGCTGGTAAAATCCTGCAGAAAGCAATAAGAAACTTCAATGATTTTAAAACTGAATCTGATGTAGCTGCTTTTCTTGAGTATGAAGCAAAAAAGCTTGGATTGGGTATGGCTTTTGAGCCTGTTGTTGCCTCTGGAAGCAATGGGAGTATTCCGCATCATGAGCCTAAAAATGTAAAATTAAGAAAGGGGTTTTGTGTAATAGATTTTGGGGTTAAGTATAAAGGTTATTGCTCTGATATAACAAGGACGGTCTATTTGGGCAAACCTGGCAAAAAAGAAAAAGAAATTTATAATTTCCTACTAGATATACAGAATAATATTATTAATAAAATTGGAATTAATGACAAGTGTGGTAAGGTATATGAAGATTGTGTAAGAGATTTTGGTAAAAAAGCCAAATATTTTGTTCATGGCCTTGGGCATGGTATTGGTGTAGAAATTCATGAACTGCCTAATTTGACATCGAAGTCTAAAGATAGAATTATGGAAAATATGGCTTTTACAATAGAGCCTGGAATTTACATACCGAAGAAATTTGGGATAAGAATTGAGGATGTGGTTTTAATGAAGAAAAAAGCATATGTTTTGACTAAAGTGACGAAAGATTTATTAATTATTTAAAAATACATTTTTTTATGAAATACGACGAAAAAAAGTTTGATTCTTCTGTAAAGGAATACAAAAAGATTTTAGGAAATGTTAAAGCTAAATCTTTTTTAGTTGTCTTTGATATAAAAAACAAAAAGGCTTTTTTCTCTATTGCCCCTTTGTCCAGGGCCATACACGAGTTAAATGCCGATATGCATGTTATTGGAATGGACAAAAAGTCAAAAACCTTGGATGTATTATACGATGTATGGAAGGTTTTCAAGCAAAACAAAGCTGGGAAATTTGATGAAAAAACCGAGGCATTAATGGGTTTTGTGGAAGAGATAGAAAAAAGAGCAAAAGGGAAATTTGTGGGTTTATTTGAAAGGCCGGATTATACTCTAGAAGCCAAAGGATTTGGTTTTGAGGGTGATTATACGCTGCCATTCAAAGATAATTGGTTCCGGGAGTACAAGAGCAAGGAGCTTGATGAAACATGTGAAAAAATATGGAGGGATGTTTATAATCTAAAAAAGAATGAGAGAGTCTCTATTGGATTTGTTTTGATACAAAAAGACGAAATGCTTGGTCACCCATTAGAAGATTATCTGGATTCCTATGCAATAGCGTGGCATATGATGTTAAAGTGTAAAGACAAGACCGGAGTTTCCATGGTGGCTTCAACTCAAAGAAGATCTATGCTTGAAAAGAGTGAGGGAATTTCAGACTTAAAGGCAGTTTTAATAGGGTGCGAGTTATGCAAGGAAGTTGAGGAAGATGTGTTTAAAAAATATAAAAAGGTATCAAAGCTGCTGAATTTAAAGAGGATTAGCGTGATTGACGCCTCGTTCTTCATATCAGGGAAGGGTTATCCTGGGAAGCATAATTTTGGCGAGGTTATTGGTTACCCTTCTCCAAACAAGAAGACCAGATGGCAAAGCCCAGGCCAGATTATTTACAAGCTTGATTTTTACCCACAGACAGCGTTGGATGACCGCAATCCATTAGCAAGGGTTGGCTTTACTGAGACCCTGCCAATAGACATTTTTATTGAGACATGTAATATCGACTGGAAAAAGATGAGGGACAGGAACTGGAAGATAAAGGAGATTGCTGATAAGTGTAAAGTTATAAAGGTTTTTGGTGAAAAGATTGATGGTTTTAAGACTGATTTTGAAGTGGGCTTGGTAAAAAAAGATGGAATTCGTAGGTGGGTAAGAACATCTGATACTGATGTAAGAGAAAAAATAAATTCTGAATACCTGAAGATGACTGGAATAAAGGCGGGGACAATGGCTAATTTGCCTGGCGGGGAAACTTTTGTCACTCCAGAATATGTAAAGGGCACTATAGCAGGTGATGTTGTTATCAGCATTGACCAGAGCTATTTGTTATCAGATAAAGATCCGTTGATTATCCAATCTGATGGCAAAGAGTATAAGCTAACAGGCCCAAAGAAAATAATAGATAAAGTAAATGAAAAGAAGAAAGAAGCTTGGGAAATGATTATGAATCAGGAAAAATACAAGAGTTTGCCTCAGGAGATTATTGATCTGAAAAAGAAAAACTTTAACATGATAAATGAGTTTGCAATAAACACAAATCCAAATGCAAAGTTGTGTGATTATCTTATTGTAAACGAGAAGATAGCAAGGATGATGCATATTGCTTTAGGAAGTGGTTTTGAGCCTGATAGGGCAACAGAATATCATACAGACATTGTTATTAACAGCCCAAGACAGAAGATGAATATTTATGGGGTTGATGAAAAAGGCAAGAAGCATTGGATAATTAAAAAAGGAGAATTTGTTGTTTGAAATGCCAAAAGCAGCTGAAATTGTTCTGAAAAAATGTTTGGGTTTGAAGAAAAATGAAAAATTTCTGGTGATTACTGATTCTAAACTATATAATCTGGGTAATATGTTTTTTAGAGAAGCGAAAAAGATTACAAATAGTGCTAAACTAATTAAGATTCCTATCCCGAAAGTTAATGGTACCGAACCACCCAAAAAAACAGCGAAAGAGATGCTAAAGTATGATGCTGAACTTCTTATAACGACAAAATCGTTAAGCCACACAAAAGCAAGGAAAAAGGCCTGTAAAAATGGAGCAAGAATAGTCACTATGCCTGGAATTACTAAAAGCACTGTTAATCGTGCACTGAATATAGATTATAGGAAATTAAAAAAAATTGATAGTAAACTTGCTGATATAATTGATAATGGAAACAAGGTTAGAATAAAAACAAAACTTGGAACTGATATCGGTTTTAGTATTAATGGAAGGAAAGCTTATGGGAGAGAATCTGGGATTTATGATAAAAAGGGCTCTTACGGAAATTTGCCTACTGGCGAAATTTTTGTTGCTCCTGTTGAAAAAAGCGCTAATGGTGTTTTTGTTGCAGATGCTTCATTTGCTGGTATTGGCAAATTGAAAAATCCGTTGAAAATTTATGTTAAAAGGGGTTATGCTGTAAATTTAAAAGGGGTCAATGCTAAAAAAATGGAGGGTTTGTTGGATTCTGTCGGCAAAGAAGGAAGGAATATTGCAGAATTGGGTATTGGGACAAATGAAAAGGCCAAAATTACGGGTAATGTTTTAGAAGATGAAAAAGTTAAGGGTACATGCCATATTGCTTTAGGAAATAACACTGGTTTTGGCGGAAAAGTAAGTGTGCAGCTGCATCTTGATGGTATTATTAAGAACCCGACGATATTTGTAGATAAGAAGAAGATTATGGGTAATGGGAAGTTAATAATTTAGTTTCAAAAGTTATTTAAATACTAAAGCCTACTCTAAGACATAAAATGACCACAAAGGAGAAGAATATTATGGACAGTGTAATTTATAATCATAGTACAGATACTAGCCAGATTAATGAAGAAAACAAAATTCTTAAGGAAAGTGTAAGTAAGTTAAAAGAAGAGCTTGACAGGTTCAGGGTTCCTCCCCTCATGGTTTCTGAAGTCAGGAATGTTTTTGGGAAAAATGCCATAATAAGGTTGCCTAATGGAAACCAGTTTTATGTTAATGTTTTAGAAGAATGTGATAAGATTGTGTCTGGAGACGTTGTTTTGGTGGACCAGAAAAACCTCGCAATAATCAAAAAGGTAACTATAACAAAAGTGTTTGATATAGAGAGTTTTGTTATAGTGGAAAAGCCGAAAGTTTCTTGGAAAGATATAGGTGGGCTGGATGTGCAGGCTCAGGAAATAAAAGAAGTGGTTGAGCTTCCATTAAAAAAGCCAGAGCTATTTAAAAAAGTAGGTATTACTCCTCCTAAAGGTATTCTGCTTTATGGTGATCCTGGTACTGGAAAGACTTTATTAGCAAAGGCCGTTGCTTCAGCTACAAACTCCACCTTTATAGAAGTTGTTGGTTCTGAATTAGTCCAGAAATTTATTGGAGAAGGTGCAAAGATGGTAAAAGAAATTTTTGAGCTGGCAAGGAAAAAATCCCCGTCTATAGTTTTTATAGATGAGTTGGACGCATTAGCTGCTAAAAGGGTTGAGATAGGAACCAGTGGAGAAAGGGAAGTAAACAGGACTTTTATGCAGCTGCTGGCAGAGATAGATGGTTTTAAACCTCTGGATAATGTTAAGATTGTAGGTGCCACAAACAGAAAGGACATACTTGATCCAGCGGTTGTAAGACCTGGAAGATTGGACAGGCTCATACACATACCAATACCTAAAAATGAGGCTAGGCTGGAAATATTGAAGATTCACTCAAAGAGTATGGATTTAAGTAAAGATGTTGATTTACGTAATTTGGCTGCTATTATGGAAAATTTGAACGGAGCTGAAATAAAGGCAGTCTGCACAGAAGCGGGGTATTTTGCAATCAGGGATAACAGAACAAATGTAACAAGAAAGGACTTCTTAAAAGCTATAGATAAAGTAAGGCAGGGAGAAGAGGCAGAAGGAGAAGATTATTTAAGGATGTTTGGATAATTCTCTATAAAAACTTTACTTTAAAAATACTTTTTATCAGAAAACCTTAAATATGCATTTAATTTCCTTTTATAATGTGCGTGATGATATCGTGAACACCCTAGCGAATCCCAAAAGGGATATGGCTGACGGAAAGTAACTGATGAACGCACACATTTTTCTTAGAAGAACATCTCAAATAGTTCTGTATGAGGTTAATATCTTAGACAAAATCTTTCTTTTTCTATTTATTACAAAACCTATATTTTCTGCAAAAAGTTTTATGCTATTCTTTCTTAATATTCTTAATATATACATCCCTCTTTGTTTTTCTATTTTTCCTTGTGTCACAGTGCTTTCTATTCCAACTTTCTTGAGAAGATTTTGTAAATTTTTTACTTGCTTACCATACATTCTTAAGTCTATTCTTCCCTTGTTGTACTTAGGACTATAAATTGCACAACCTTCCGAATCAAAAAGACCTTTGAAGAAAGCAAAAATTATTTTATTATTAGTATTTTTAATACATCTAGGTATATTCCAATCCTTAGTTTTACATTTTAAATTCTTAGATACAAAATTTACTGCCTGTTTTGATCCAAGTCTTACTATGTAAAAATAGCTTCTGCAATTTATGAGATTGCCATATTTAGTCCTATGACAACAGACTCTAAGGCTTTCTCTCCACGTTGGTTCGAATCCACTCCAATTTTTCAATACATTATAGAATTCCCGAGCAAATTCTTTATCAGTAACTTGCAATGTAATTCTATTTGATAATTTTGATTTTTCTAGGTAACCGTCTCCTATCAAGACGCCATAGATATAAGAAAGTTCTGATGATAATCTTCTAGATTTTATGCTTAACTGCCTTTGTTGTCGCTTAGCATATAGGTATCTTGGTTTTCGTGATGTTTTTATCCATAATTGTATTGTTGCACTGGAAATGTTTACTTTTTTAGCAATTTTACCAAAAGAAATTCCTTTTTTCCTGAGTGTAATCACATTACTATGATCTTGTAAGGTATATCCCCTATTTTCTTGCCCTTGATGACTAATTTTTGCTTCTTGATTATTTGAATTCATTCTAATTACCTCCAAAGTTTTTATTTTTGCTTTAAACTTTGAGGTTTTAGAAAAAGAGAACGTTAAGCGAAACTGCGTAATTGCTTTTCTCTGACAAGGGGAAAGTATTATTTGGCAGTTTTGTGTGTTCTCTTTTTTAAATTTTAAAAGAATTACTTATTTATAAATCTCACGCGCATATGTCCAGTGCTAGAGTACCTTAAAATCAATACACACCCTATAAACTCTGGGTGAGAATTGGCCACACCTTACTAAACCAAGAATTTTACAATTTATTTTGTTTTTGTTACATATATTTTTTAATTTTTGCTTTGTAGCTTCAAATTCTTCTTCATTAATAAACTGATATAGGTGTATGATTGTTCCTTTTTTTGCTACTTTAAATGCCAAATCTAAAAAATTCTCAGCTCCCCGGGGTAAGGGCATTATTATTCTATCAAACTTCTTTTTCAATCTTGGAACTTCATTTTTTACGTTTCCTAATATTAATTTGACGTTTCTAATTTTGTTTAGTTTTAAGTTTTCAAGTGCATACTTGTGTGCTATCGGATTGATTTCTATACCAATTATCTCTCTTGCCCGTGTATTTTTTGAGATTGTTGCAGGGTATGGTGCTGCACCAGAAAACATTGTTAGTATAGCCTCATTATTTTTTACCAGCCGGGATATCCTTCTTCTTTCCTCACTCAATCTTTGGGAAAAATATACTTTTTCTACATTTAATTTTAGTCTTATATTATTTTCTGTGTGTATTGTCTCTTTATTTTTCTCTCCTGCCAATAGTTTTAGTTTTGGCGTCCTATATTTTCCTGAATATTTCTTTGTTTTTTTAAAAACAGCTTTAATGTGTTTGTAATTTTTTAATATCTCATTACCTATCATTTTTTCTTTATTGGATAATTGTTTTGGAAAATCTGAAAAAATAAGGATATTTCCGACAATATCAAAAGATGATGGTGTGATAGCTAATTCTTTTTTCGTCAATTTTTTCCTTAACAGGTCTTTTAATCTATTTGGCATTTTAGAAATCTCCTAGTGATTTTTGCTGCTTTCCGTCTGTTTCTTTTTTGAGTTTTTCTAATGTTGGTTTTACACGCTGCTCTGAAAAATCGTGCTGATTAACAAGAAGCTCGTAAATTTCTTCAGTTCTTACATTTTCAAAATTTAAGTTATAGTTATCTGTAGTCGGCATTTTCTTAATTAAATAGTAAACTTCTGTCCATGAAAAATCAAAATTTTCATTCCATTTGACTTCCTTGAATAAAGAATCAAAATCTGTTTTGTATTGTTTGACGAGTTTTAATGCATTTTTTGGTCCGATGCCTTTAATACCTCCAGGATTATAATCTGTTCCGACAATCATTGCCAGCGCTATAAGCTGATTTTGATCTATTCCCAAATTGTTTAAGTTTTCTGATAAATCTATCAGTTCTGGTTTTATTGTATCGTATCCTATAGAGGATCCTTTTTTTCTCTTTCCAGATATTGATAAATTCCTTACTAATTTTGTTGCTCCGTGTATTAATGAATCAAAATCTTGAGATCCGACTGCAAATCCCTCGTTCTTTCCCACCATATATGCTGCCTGGGCTTCCCCTTCTGAAGGCGCCTGCACAATCGGAAGTCCTAACAAAGAAATGAGTTTTTTTGATTCTTCTACCATGTCCTTGCTTAATCGCGAGGTTCTGGAAGCATACTTCCTCATCTCTTCCTTATCTCCAATTTTCTTTGCTTCCAAGTATTTTTTCTCTGCCTCTGATTTTAAAGTACTTCTTTTTTCCTGTTCTTTCTGCTTGAGTTTAGGAGCTTTACCATCAAATACAAAGACTAATTTTAGGCCACGCTGCATTAGGTTAGATGTTCTTGTAAATAAACCAACTAGATGAGAAGTCACATTTCCTTTTGAATCCTTAAGGAGCATTCCATCTCTTCCCCTTATTGTGGTCAAAAATTGATATAGGATATTATACGTGTCTAAAACTATTGTTTTGCCTTTTAAAAAATCTAAATCTATTTCTTTTGCTGTAGTGGCGTCTTTTAATGCTACTCCCATTTATATCTCCCTATAAACTATATTCTTAAAATCTGTATTCAGCTTTTCTTTTGCTTTTTTAGATATATTTCCCGTAGTCAAAAAGAGGAGTGGAAGAGTTTTTGACTGAGCCTGCACCAAAGCGGTACTAAGATCTGATTCATTAATCTTTTTCTTGTTTTTTGCTTTACAGAAGTATCTTACATTTCCTATTTGGGTCTGTAACTCAATGATAAAATCTATTTCTGTGTTTTTCTTTATTTCGTGAGTTTCTGTAATATTTATTTTTGTACTATTGAAAAAATTATTTATTTGTTTAAAAAACAAGGCTTTATCGATTGTTTTCTTTTCTTTTTTAGTTGTATCTTTTTTTAATTCTATTGACTCTTTCTTTGCTTCTTCTTTTGGCTTCTCAAATACTTTTTTTTGTATAACTTCTTTTTTGGAGAGTATATTTTTTATTGATGACTCTGCCTCTTTGTTGTCCATTAAGTACCATTTCCAGAATATTTCTGTATTGTCACCATAATTGACCTGCAATGGCACTGCAAAATCTTTTAACTCCCTTAATGCTACTCTTATTGCTGGCTCCTGAGAAGAATCTCTCAAAATCTTATTTTGCAATAGGGTGTTGTATGCCTTTTTTTCCATTCCATTTAGGTTGTCTACAAAATTTTGAAGTTTGTTTTCCTGTCCTGCTGAGTAATATAGTGGAGAGCCACCTACTTTAAGGCTGGATATTTTTATCTGTTTAGCTGACAACAGTTCTGAAAGCCTTGCCGAGGTCATTAGTATACTATCGTTCACTTCCCTTGCTATTTGTGCTGGCAAAATCGGGCCTTTTTCTTTAACAATGACTAAGATTCTCTCGTTTGCTTCCATAAGAAAAAGAAAGAGCTTATTTATTATATATTTTTTGTGTTACGGCCGCATCCACCGGACCTCCCAATAGCTAACTGAATTCTCATCATCGACAACACCAATAAGTAAACGTTTCCTTGTTGAATGTGCAACCCGGTTTTTAGCTGCAAACTCATACCATGTTAATGTTGAACCCTCATAAACTGCATAGACAATCCATTTTGCGTGGTCTTCTCCTGGTTTTACACCACGGTCATATACTCTAAAATCAGCACCGAACTTTAATGCTGTTTTTATTATATACCCCCTGTTCCTTATATCCCTAAATACACAAAATCTTATCCAGAAATTCGTCTCCAGTTTTTTTGCTTTTTTTGAAAACTCATCAAAATTAATCTGTTTGTTTTTTGTTTTGTAAACTGCGATAGTATTTTTTTCCATAAGATACAGGGCTTCAATGAGAGATAATTGCAGTTTTCCATTATCGAGCAAAGCCCCATATCTACTTTGGTTATACAAATCTCTTGAGGCATCTGAAACTTCTGTTAGTACCTTATCTCCAACATGCTCTGATCTTATTTTTTGACTTTTTTCTTCTTTTTCTTTCTTTTCTGTTTTTTTCTTAGCTTTTGCCATTTTTAACTCTAAAGAGTTTTTTGCTTTACTTAAAAATGTTACTAAAATAAAAAGAATTATAAGAGGGTATTAATTACTGTATAGCAAGATGCAAATATTGTTTTTGGGCACTTCTTCAATGGTGCCCACTAAAGAAAGGAACCAGAGCGGGATTTTAATTAGCTATGGCTCTGAGGGAATTCTTATTGATTGTGGGGAAGGGATGCAGAGGCAGCTAAAAGTTGCAGGGGCGAAGCTGACAAGCATTACAAAAATTTTGATAAGTCATTGGCATGGAGACCATGTTTTAGGACTGCCTGGTCTGATACAGAGTATGAGTGCTACAGGTTATGAAAAAACATTAAGGATTTATGGCCCTGTTGGAACAAAGAAATTTATGGAAAATATGTTTGGTGTTTTTGTATTTGACAGAAGAATAGATTTAAAGGTTCATGAAGTTAAAAGTGGCAAGTTTTTTGTTGGTAGGGATATTATTTTAGAAGCTGAACCTTTAGACCATAATATTGAAACACTGGGATATAATATTATTGAAAGGGATAAAAGAAAAATAACTTTGAAATTTGTGAAAAAAATGGGCATTCCAGAAGGACCTTTATTGGGTAAATTGCAAGATGGTAAAAGTGTTGTGTGGAAAGGGAAGAAGGTTGATGTTGGAAAGGCCACACATATTGTGAAGGGGAAGAAGGTAACTGTTATAAGCGATACTGTTCCCTGCAAGGAAGCAGATATTTTAGCTAAAGATTCTGATTTATTGATATGTGAATCTACTTATGCCTCGAATTTAGAAAAAAAGGGAGAGGAGTATGGGCATATGACTGCCAAGCAGGCAGCAGAGATGGCTAACAGAAGCAACACAAAAAAGCTTGTATTAACTCATTTCAGCGCAAGATACAAAAATGCGCATGAACTTGAAGAGGATGCAAGAGATTATTTTGATAATGTTTTATGCGCAAAGGATTTTATGAAAATTAATTTATAAAAAATGTCCCGCAAAAGCAAAGGCATAAACGCAGAGAGAGATCTTTTACATAGATTTTGGGGTGTTGATTCGTGGTCTGCAGTAAGGGTTGCAGGTTCTGGGTCAATGAGGTATCCTTCTGCTGATATTTTGGCTTCAAACAAATTGAGGAAACTGGCAATTGAATGCAAAACGTGTATAGAAGAAAACAAATATTTACCTAAAGAAGACATTGAACAATTGAGGAAATTTGCTGATGTTTTTGGTGCTGAGCCGTGGATTGCAATAAGGTTTAAAGGTCATGACTGGTATTTTGTTTCTTTAGAGGATATGTCGGAAACAAAGAAAAGTGTTATTATCGATGTTGATACGGCTAAAAGCAAAGGTTTGTTATTTGAAGAAATGATTAAATAAAAAAATAAATTATTTATTTCCTTTTCTTCTTTAAAGTTTTTTCAATTCTAACTTCTTCTTTCATTACCTTACCAACAGCTCTTTCTATATGTAATTCTATCCTTGCTATTCTTCTTTCCATAAGAACAAGAACTCTTAATGAATAGACTATTGCACCCAAAGTACCTACAATTACAGCCAATGTAATTTCCTGAACACCTAAAGGCAATTCAACCACCTCTTTTTGTAAATGATTATTATTTTGTATTAAAATAGATGTATATAAAAACTTTTCGTATTATAATGTTTTTATGTGTTAATCAAGCGAATGTTAATAGCTGCTTCAAGAATTTTGTTGTGTGTTCGTTCTTGATCCATACACACAAATCATAATCCTGGTGTACTTCTTTTTTGCTAATAGGAAATATAAGTGTATTGTCTTCATCTACAACACACATTCTTAATCCTGTATCAGATAACTTTGTTGTTATTTTGGATTTGTCTTTTGCTTCGTTTATGATTTTAGAGTATTCTTCTGCTCCGGCTTCTACTGAAAATAATATATCTTTTTTTGCGTTCCCGAATAAAAAACTAAGATGTTTGTAAATGTTTTTTCTTCCTTTTAGAACAGCTACTATGTTGTCTGTATGGTTTGTGCTTTTTTCATATAGTTCCTGGAATATATTTATTAAATTGCTGAAGCTTGTGCTTTTAATCGTTGACAGGTGTTTTTCTGTTTTTTTCTCTACTTGGTTTTTGACCCTTTCCAGAACTTCTTTAGGAGGAACAGCAAGATATTTTATTGGCTTGCCTAGCTTCATAACAACAAATCCCTTTTTTTCCAGGCTTTCAAGAACATCATAGCTTCTGGAGCGTGGAACATCCGCTATATCTGATAGTTCGCCGGCTGTTGAAATGTTTCTGCTCAATAACGCAGCCCAAATTTTGGCTTCGTAAGTGTTTAAACCAAACAATCTTATCTTTTTTATTGTTTCTTGGTCTGTAGTCATATAGTGTGGTATTTATTGTGAGTATTTAAATCTTACTATGTTTATTACTATAAAATGATGAAAGCATTCCTAGTCCTTTGTTTCTTATGGAAAACGTTGGTTTTGTTTGTATGTTTAATTTATAGTCTGGTGTTTTTTATTTTAAAAATTATTATTATATTTTTTCTATATTGAAAATAATTATATAAATAATATAATTAAATAATTAATATTTATCATAAATATCATATACAATAGATGCTTTATTCTCCACAGGAAACGTAGCTGTAAGAGGCAAACAAAAGGTTTAAATAGGTATATTTCCTATGGAAAATGGTATGTTAAAAAAGAGTCTCGTGTCTTTTTTTGAAGAATTCTTGTATGAGGAGTCTTTATTCATTGATAGGGGCGCATTGCTGGCCTCTTACATGCCAGAGACTGTATATTATAGGGATTTAGAGATAAAGAAGATAGCAAGTATCTTGGCGCCCGCGTTAAAACAAGAAAAACCATCCAACCTTTTTATTTATGGAAACACGGGCACTGGCAAAACACTTACAATCAAACATATTGTAGATAATATGAATGAGGTTTCTAAAAACAAAAACATTCCATTAAAAATAATATATACTAACTGCAAATTAAAAAGGGTTGCAGATACAGAGTACAGGCTGATAGCACAACTGGCCAGTTTTTTCGGAAAATCGGTACCTTCCACAGGGTTGCCTACTGATGAAATATATAAAATATTCTATAACGCTGTTGAAAAAGAGAAGTGCGGTGTTTTGCTTGTTTTGGATGAAATAGACCAGCTAATCAAAAAAACAGGAGATAGTGTGCTTTATAACCTAACAAGAATAAATGAAGAATTAAAAAACTCTCAGATTACAATAATAGGCATTTCAAATGATATAACTTTTATAGAAAACATAGATGCCAGGGCAAAATCATCCTTGTCAGAAGAAGACATGTTTTTCCCACCCTATAATGCACTAGAGATGCAGAAAATACTCAAAGAAAGGGCGTTAAAGGCGTTTAAGGAAAATGTAATTGAACAAGGAGTTATTGAAAAATGTGCCGCGTATGCAGCAAGAGAACACGGAGATGCAAGAAAAGCAATAGAGTTATTGAGGGTTTCAGGAGAGATAGCAGAAAGAGGCAAGAGCAAAACAATTTCAACAGAACATATTGATGAAGCAGAAGAAAAAATGGAAAGAGAAAAGATATTTGATATTATAAAGACCCAACCAAAACAATTTCAAGCAGTTTTATTTTCCATCTTATCTACAAAGAATAAAAATTTATCAATCTACACAGGAGAGATCTATGATCTATACAAAAAAGTGTGTTTTAAGATTGGGTTAAGGCCGCTGACCCAAAGGAGAGTTTCTGATATTATACGAGAATTTGAAGTAATTGGCATCATAAACACAAGAACAATATCAAAAGGGAGATACGGCAGGACAAGAGAGATAATCTTGTCTGTTCCACTATCAGTTCTTCCACTAACCAAAAAAATTCTTGAAGAGGAATTAGCATTGGTCTAAAAATGCAAACAATCGAAACAAAGAGAAAAAATATAGTGGAGGTGTTTCTAAAAAAAGGCCTGCTCGTTAACCACGATTTGTTAAAATATCTTGAGAACGAAAAAAATTTATCTGAGTTTTGCAGACTAATTGAAGGCGAAAGCTCTAAAGACATGGCGGTTCTTAGTGATAAAATAAAAGATCTTTTTGGGCGTGAACAAAATTTGCAGCTGGATTGGCCAGAACTGGAAAAGTTTAAAGCAACATCAGAAAAAAAAGGGAATGATGACAACAAGCACTTATTTGAACAAATTCTGGTTCATGATGCCCGGGATAAAACCGCAGAAAAAATAAAGCTAGACAATAGCGTAAAAATAGTTTTTTCTTATGATAAAATACCAAAAAAAAGAGAAGCAAACGACTTTATACAATATTTCAATAATAGGTATGAGGCGATAGAAAAAATTTTGAAACAAAGGCAAGAACTTCAGAATACAATGTCAATAAACAGGCTGATTAATAAAAGGGACAGAGAGCAAGTGTCTGTTATCGGAATGGTACAGGATAAGAAACAAACAAAAAACAACAATTACATCCTTACAGTAGAAGACAAAACAGGGTATATGAATGTGCTTGTAAACAAAAACAGGCCAGATTTGTTCAGGGCAGTGCAGGATATTGTGCTAGATGAGGTGATAGGTGTAGTCGGGGTGAATGGTAATAACATAATATTTGCAAACAAGTTACTATCCCCAGACATACCCCTTACCAAAGAAATAAAAAAAACAAAGGAAGAAACGTATGCTCTATTCTTATCAGATACACATATAGGATCTAAAAATTTTTTGGAAGATGATTTTAATAGATTTTTAAAGTGGACAAATTGCGAGCTAGGCAGCAAAACACAAAGAGAAATAGCATCAAAAGTTAAATATATATTTATTATTGGGGATTTAGTTGATGGTTGTGGTGTTTACCCCAACCAAGAGAAGGAACTTGAGATAAAAGACATAAAAGACCAATATAATGTATGTGCAGACTTTCTCAGTAAAATACCCCCAAAAATAAAACTAATAATATGCCCCGGGAATCACGATGCAATGAGGCTGGCAGAACCCCAATTGGCCGTTTACAAAGATTTTGCAGCGCCACTCTATAATTTACCAAATGCCACTATGGTTTCAAATCCATCTATTGTGAATATACACTCATCAGATAATTTTCCTGGTTTTGATGTCTTGATTTATCATGGCTATTCGTTTGATTTCTATTTTGCAGAAGTAGAATCTATAAGAAACAAAGGCGGCTATGATAGGGTAGATCTTTTAATGAAATTTTTGTTACAAAAAAGGCATTTGGCACCATCATATACTTCTACTTTATATGCCCCAGATGCCAACACAGACTCGTTGTTTATAGACAAGATTCCTGATTTTTTTGTTAGTGGTCATATACATAAAGCAGCAGCAGCAAATTACAAGAATGTTACTTTAATTTCTGGCAGCTGCTGGCAAAGCAAAACAACGTTCCAAGAAAAAGTAGGACACAACCCAGAACCAAGCAGGGTACCTATAGTAAATTTGCAAACTAGGCATATAAAGATGCTAAAGTTTGGAAAGTAAATAAGAATAAAATGAAGCGGAAAGCAACAGACTATAAACTATCGCTTTCCTGTCATTTTTTAAAAACAAAAAATGAGAGAAGATATTAATAATTATTTTGGGGAGATAGAACATAATGTTGCTGCTGCATATAAGGTAGCAAATAAAGCAAGAAAGCGAGGGTATGACCCAGAAGAACAAGTGTGCATACCTTTAACCAAAAACATGGCCGAGAGAGTAGAGGGAATGATTGGCGCTTTAATACCAAATATAATAAATTCTGGGTTATCAAAGAGGATACAAGAACTAGAAAAAAAGTATGGTAAATTAGACTGGAGAGTAGCTCTTTCTATATCCTTGGAAGTTGTCAATGAAAAGTTCTGTAAATTTGAAGACAAAATAAAAGCAATGGAAGCAGGCATAAGGGTGGGCTTAGCATACTTAACTCTTGGGGTGGTTTCAAGTCCTTTAGAGGGGTTTGTTGAATTAAAATTAAAGAAGAGGAGGGATGGAAAAGAATATTTCTGTTTGATGTATTCCGGGCCTATAAGAAGTGCTGGCGGGACAGCTGGAGCTCTTTCTGTGGTTATAGCAGACTACATAAGAAAAAAAATGGGCTATGATGTGTACGATGCCACAGAAAAGGAAATAAGGAGGATGGTAACTGAGCTTCACGATTATCATGAGAGGGTTACAAATTTACAATATTTGCCTAGTGAGAAAGAAATAAGGTTTATTGTCAAAAATTTGCCAGTACAGGTAGATGGAGACTCTTCCGAGAACATAGAAGTTTCTAATTACAAGGATTTAGACAGAATCGAAACAAATAAAATAAGAAGCGGGCCGTGCCTTGTACTGGGGGAATGTGTAGCACAAAAAGCTTCAAAACTCTGGGACACCCTATCTAGGTGGTCAAAAGATTTTGATATGGCGCATTGGTCTTTTTTTGGCGAATTTGTCTCTTTACAGAAAAATGCCAAAGCAAAAAACAAACAAAGTAAAAACAAAATACTGCCAGTATACACTTTTATAGAAGATTTGGTAGCAGGAAGACCTGTTTTGTCGCATCCTCTAGCAGCTGGGGGCTTTAGATTAAGATACGGGAGAGGCAGAATTTCTGGCTATTCATCAACATCAATACATCCATCTACCATGCATATATTAAAAAAATATCTGGCAACAGGAACACAACTCAAACTAGAGAGGCCCGGGAAAGCAACAGCAATAACTGTTTGTGACAGTATTGAAGGGCCTATTGTAAAATTACAAGACGACAGTGTTTTAAGGCTGGATGATGAAAAGATTGCAAAAAAGGTAGTAAATGATATAAAAGAGATATTATTTTTAGGGGATATTCTAATAAGTTATGGAGACTTCTACAACAGGGCCCATACATTACTGCCCCCAGGCTATTGTGAGGAGTGGTGGATTTTAGAAGTTGAGCGTGCAGTCGTTAACACATTTGGAACTTTAGACGTTGAAAAATTAGCATCTCTAGTGGAAATTGAAAAAATCTTTTTGGAAAAATTATTCAAAGATCCTGTAGATACCAGGGTAACTGCAAAAACAGCATTTGCAATATCAAGGAAACTAAATACACCATTACATCCAAAATACACATATCACTGGAAACTAATATCTGCAGAGAATTTTTTTGATTTATTAAATTATATTGCTGATTCGAGAATAACCTCTACAGAAGAGGAGGTAACAAAAATAATAATTAAATATGATGAACATTTAAAATCAATTCTTGACAAGTTAGGCATTCCACATTTGGTTACAAATAAAGAATTTATAGTTATAGAAGATGATAATGCTCACACAATTTCTGAAATCTTTAACTTAAATAGGCGTACAGAAAAAAATATAATTGAAATAGACCAAGAAACAAATAAAAATCCTGATGTCCTTTCACTTGTAAATAAAATTTCTGATGTAAAAATAAGGGATAAATCTGGCATCTTTATAGGTGCTAGGATGGGCAGGCCAGAGAAGGCTAAAATGAGAAAATTAACAGGGAGCCCGCATGTACTGTTTCCTATTGGTGAAGAAGGAGGCAGATTAAGGTCTTTCCAAAGCACTTTTGAGAGCAATAAGATAACAGCAGAATTCCCAATCTTTTATTGTGAAAAGTGCAACAAAAAAACGATCTTTAGTATATGCGAGGTATGCGACAGTAAAACAAAAAAAAGATATTATTGCAATACCTGTGGTTTGATAGATAAAGAAGAATGTAGACACGGGTGTGCAGCTACTTATACAAAACAGACAATAAATATTAAAGAGTATTTTGATGGATATTTAAAAAAACTCAATATTAAGACATATCCAGATCTTATAAAAGGTGTTAGGGGGACCGCGAATAAAAATCATATACCAGAACATTTCATAAAAGGTGTTTTTAGGGCAAGGTACGATCTATGCGTTAATAAAGAGGGCACAATAAGGTATGATATGACTCAACTTCCTATAACACACTTTAAGCCTAAGGAAATAAATGCGCCTGTTGAAAAGCTTAGGCAGCTGGGTTATAAAGAGGATGTTTTTGGTGCTGAGCTTGTAAATGAGTACCAGATACTCGAGCTTATGCCACAAGACGTAATATTGCCTGCATGCAATGAAAGCCCAGAATTAGGAGCAGATAAAATTCTTCTCAAAGCTTCTTTTTTTGTTGATGATATGTTAAAAGAGCTCTACAAGCTTGACAAATTCTATAATATGGAATCAGAAAAAGACCTGCTAGGAACATTAGTTGTAGTACTTGCTCCACATACATCCGCAGCAGTTGTAGGCAGAATCATAGGGTTTTCAAAAACCCAAGGATTGTTTGCACACCCTATGCTTCACGCAGCCACTAGAAGAGACTGCGACGGCGATGAAGCTTCTGTAACACTACTTATGGATGTGATGTTAAATTTCTCTAAGCAATACCTTCCTGATAAAAGAGGGTCCACACAAGATGCGCCATTAGTTTTAACATCTAAACTTATACCTGCCGAAGTTGATGATATGGCCTTTGATTTGGATATAGCCTGGAAATATCCTCTAGAGTTTTATGAAGCGTGCATGAACTTTAAACAACCACGAGAAGTTGAAATCGAGCAGTTTGGCAAGAGGCTGGAGACAAATGACCAATATCATAATTTCGGTTTTACACATAATGTTTCTGATATGAACATAGGTGCAGTATGTTCTGCATATAAAATAATCCCTTCTATGGAAGATAAACTTAAAGGGCAAATGGAACTAGCGGATAAGATAAGGGCTGTTGATGAGTTGGATGTGGCCAGGTTAGTAATAGAAAAACACCTTATTAGAGATATAAAAGGGAACTTAAGAAAATTCTCAATACAACAGTTTAGATGCAGCACATGCAATGAAAAATACAGAAGACCGCCTCTTATTGGGAAATGTCTAAAATGTGACGGAAAAATCATCTTTACAATATCTGAGGGTTCTATAGTAAAATATCTCGAGCCTGCAATATCTCTAGCGGATAAATATAACTTGCCCTTATATTTGAAACAAAGCCTTGAGCTTACTAAAAGGGGAGTAGAAAGCCTGTTTGGCAAGGAAAAGGAAAAACAGGAAGGGCTTGGTAGATGGTTTGGGTAAAGTATTAAATTATAACCTTACCTTAGATTTTATAGTATGCCTTGCTCCACATGCAGTGCACTTCAGAAAACTGAAGTTTCCTTCTTTTTCTATTTTTGTATCTGGTTTGCCGCATTCGTAACAGAATACATAAGAATTAGCATACTGTTTTATCTTTTCATTAATCCTAGATGCAGGGACTTTGGTTCCCATTATAACGCTTCCACTTTTTTTTATTTCTCCAGGTGTTGCCAATTCTCTTAATATGAACTTTAGCATGTTTTCAGGATTTCTGCCAAGGATGTTAGCTATTTGCAAAAAATTACTTATTACTGTCCTATTGCCTTGTATATGGCCATTTACCTTGGGTATCTCAAATCTTTCTTTCTGAAAAACATGTTCTGGCAGTTCTTTCCTTACCTTCTCTAAAAGCTTTTTATATTCTTCCATGTTCATGGGTATTTCTTGTTCATATTTAAACTTAATTATTGATTAGAGCATATTAAAAAAGTATATAAATAAGGCATATTTTAGACAAGGTATGGTATTAGAATCCTTACTTAACCCTTTAAAGGCTGAAAAGAAGCCTTGGGAGATGTTTTTTATAGGGTTTCTTTATTCTTCTATTGCTATAGTTCTGTCTTTGTGGATTTTTAAAGACCAGGCAAGCGTAGTAATGGTTTTTTTTACAGTTATGGCCTGCCTTCCCATAGTTTATAACACAATGAGACTTGAAGAAAGTAAAGATTTAGAAATATCTGAAGAAATAACCCTTCTGAAAGAGCATAATAAAGCAATTGTTTTCTTGATGTTTCTTTTTTTGGGTATGACTGTGTCTTTTGTAGTCTGGTATGTTTTTCTACCTTCCGGGACTATAGGTATGGTTTTTGGCATGCAAACTACTACGATAGAAGCGATTAACAATCAGGTATCCGGCAATGCCTACCAACAATTTTCTACTTTCTCCAAAATACTTCTTAATAATATCAAGGTCCTGGCATTTGCAATATTATTTGCGTTTATTTACGGGGCCGGGGCAATTTTTATTTTGACATGGAATGCAAGTGTTATAGGCGCTGCTATAGGGTCTTTTATTAGGTCAAATATAGGTGATTATGCAGGGGCTATAGGCCTTTATCAAATTTCAGATTACTTTAGTCTTGCATCCATTGGGCTGCTAAGATATTCATTGCACGGCATCCCGGAAATACTAGGTTATATTGTTGGGGGTTTAGCTGGAGGTATAATTTCTGTGGCGATAATAAAAAAACATTACAAAGATGAAAAGTTTTCACACATAATTTTTGATATTTCCGAATTGCTGATAATATCACTATTATTCTTGTTGTTGGCAGCCGCTTTAGAAGTTTGGGTAACCCCAATCTTATTCTAAAACCTTTAATTTTCCAGGCTTAACCTCAAAAATATCTCCTTCCTTTAGAAGAGCATCAATCCTCTTATCTATGTCTCCAATATCTCTTGATGAGAGATCTTCAATAGAAACACCAGCACCTTTGTCAAGGTCTTTTATCAACTTAATAATCTTGTTGTTAGTACCTAAATCAACAACACTTTCTTCAACTTGGTTGCTGTTTGAAACAAGGTTATTGTTATCCTGGGCACTATTATCTTGTGGGGCATTCCCTAATTCTAATTTTCTTACTTTTGCCCAAGCAGGAGCGATCTTCTTTATCACCTCAATAAGTATATATTTTTCTGAAGAGAATTCTCTTGGCCTACCGATTATAAGCACAATATCACTTACATTTATTTTATCTAATAACACATCATTTTCAAAAACTCTGGCAGAAATTTTTCCCGTGCCATCATCTATAGTTAATATCTTATAATTGTTTATCTCTGATTTTTGCACTACAACGCCCATTATATTAATTCTAGATATTTCCCGGTCATTTGCTTCAAGATAGTTGGGAGCAAAACCCTCTGTTTTTATGTATTTAAAATTAAGTATATCTTTGATTCTTATCTTATATGCAGTCTGCCTTTTTTGAAATCTTTGTTCTGCTTCAGGCAAGAAATTAACACCCCCAAAACAAAGCAACATTATGGTGTTTATATATTTTTTGTAGATAAATACAATACATTATAAGTATTATATAGGAAATAAATAGTGTAAATACTTCTTATAGTTTGCTTAGGGCATATTTTTCTAATTTGATCACTTAGTCGCCCTTATGAATGCAAATATGCCCGAAATATTACTATATGCTAAGATTTTTTTTATCTTTGTAATAGGCGTGATCCTAGGTCGCCTTACAATGACAATCCAATATGCTTTAATGAAACCAGTTAAAAAAGCAGAAGCAAAGGCCGTATAGAACTCTTTTTGGTTATACATTAAACAATAAGTAAGTTATCTATGCATAATACAAAAAGTATAAGAAATAAGATATCAAATCTTACTTAAAAATCCCCTACGCGGCTCAAATACTTCACCAACTCTTCTTAATTTTTCTAAAACTTCTTCTGCCTTTGCTTCCTCAATGCCCTTGTTTTTTGCTTCCTCGATTATATCATCAATTGGAATAGTTTTTCCTACTTTGCTCTCTAAATCATTAATGATTTCCTTTACTACACTTATATGGCTTCTTTGAGATGCAGGAATTCCGGTTGTTATTCTGTCAATATCTATCTTTCCAGTTTCCTTGTCTAGGCCAACCTCCATCAAGCAATATTCGACAAGCTCAATAGCCCTTTTTGCATCTTCCTCTGTTGCTTTATTGCTCAACCTTAACCTTGCAGATGCTTCTGTGAGCCTTACGAGAGCTTCTAATTGTCTTGCTGATATGGGGATTGCTTTTATGCCTTCTTCTACTCCCCCGCTAAGACGCATTTTAAGATAAAAATCCTTTATTTCTTGTAAAGCTCTATTTGTAATACTTGGGTCAAATTTCTGCTTTGCATATGCAATGTACTTCCTTAGAAAATCTGTAGGTATTTCAGGCTCATAAATGTCAGGGTTCTGATGTAGTTTAAGTATATGGCTTGCCATCTTTTCATCCCTAGTCTCATCTGGCAAGTCCTTAATCGGGAAAATAAGATCAAATCTGTTGATTAATGCAGGAGGCATGTCTATCTGTTCTGCAATTATTCCGTAAGGATCAAACCTGCCAAATTTTGGGTTTGCAGCTGCAAGTACTGTAGTCCTAGAGATTAAAGTTGCTTGTATGTTTGCCTTTGAAATGCTTATAGTCTGTTGTTCAAGTGCTTCATGCATGGCATCCCTGTCTTCCGGGGTCATTTTATCCATCTCGTCTATACAACAAATACCATTAGACGCCAAAACCAATGCACCAGCTTCCAGGCTCCAACCTTTCAAAAATTCATCCTTTACAACAGAAGCAGTCAATCCAGCGCCCGAAACCCCCCTGCCAGACACATACCTACCCTTGGGCGCCATAGTACCAATTCTTTTTAACATTACACTTTTTCCACTTCCTGGGTCACCAACAAGCAAAATATGTGTGTCTCCTCTGCTGACAACCTTGTCGATTCTGACCTTTCTAACGCCACCTACAAGCTGTAATAACAGGGCTTCTTTAACTTTTCCATAACCATATATAGAAGGTGCGGCAGAAGCAATAAGTTTCGAAAACAATTCCGGATCCTGAGAAAGATCAATTATTTTTTGCTCATCTTCTTCTGAAATTTTAACCTCATAAAAAGTTTCCTCAACTGCTTCAATGTAATTTCCCTCTACCATGAGGTCAAATCTAGTTGATTTAGACCCGGTCTTTAATATAATGGGGACTTCTTTAATGACACCAACAACACTAATCTTACTGCCAGGGTTTGTCTTTTTCTCACTAAGCGGGCTTACCAAGTCGTCCTTAAGAAGGATATTGATTCTTTTTGGTTGCTCGCCGCCTTCGAGGCTTTCAGGAACCTCCTCTAAGACAATTCCCTGGGCATCAACAAGTTCTTTGCAGAGCAAAACAAATTTTCCCTTTCTTCCACAGCCGCACTTTGAAGGCTCCTTAAAACTTCCATTTAACTGCAAAACATTGATTATATTGCCACATACAGGGCACTCAAACTTTGCAGTAGTTACCTGCGGCCTTACATCTGATTTCTGCCTTACAATACCTTCAGTATACATAAGTTTGTTGATGTGTTTGCTTCTTATGTTCCTTATCATAATCTTCTGGTTGCTAGGCAGATTTTTAAAACGCACCTTAAAACCTTTTATATTCTCCAGGTCGAATTGCTCTATTGCTAATTCAATTGCCTTTATGGTATCTTCTGGATTTTCCAACAACTCATTAGCCAAATCAATGTCAAACTTAGAAAGCTCTACAAAATCCACAATAACAAATTTATTGTCTTTTCTTAAATTTTCAACAATCTGCGAATAGTAAAAAGACTCCAGAAAATCTTGGAAACTCTTTATTTGCTCTGACGCATCTGTCTTAACTAATTCTTGCATGAATTACATACACCTCTTACTTATTTATAAATCTGACGCGCGGATGTCCAGTGGTTGTGGGCCAAAAAAGAAAAATTATGCTCGGGCTTTCTTGAGATTTTCTATCAGTTTATCCAGTGCCATATGAACTTCTTTCTCGCTTTTAGTTCCTGTGCAGACAATCTTCCCGTTACTAAATAATAAGAAGGTTGCTTGAGGGTTGGTCTTTGTTGGAGGCAGTTTATAGACAAGACCAGGGAATTGTTCTGGCTCATATTCAACGTTCTGCAATTTTGTCGCAAGCTCGTTTAAGTTCAAGTCCATTCCAACACCGCCTGATGCTACAATATTCTGGATTTTTATTTCTGGTGTTATCGTAATCTTTATATTTATTTTTTCCAGGCTCTTTATTATCTTCTTTATGCTCTCCCTGACTTTATCAATGGTCCTAGCTCCTGTACAGACCACTTTACCAGAACTAAAGATTAAAGCAGATGTTTTAGGCTCCCTTACCCTTATAACAAGCCCTGGAAACTGTTCTGGATTATATTCGGTGTTACTTAGTGTAGCAGCCATCTTTTCCAAAGGTATATCGTGCTCTAGAGAAGTAGAGACAACTATGTTGACTATCTTGATGTCTCTAGAAACTTTTTTAGCCATTTTTACACCCCCACGAGTAAAATTTATTTATAAACCTTTAAAAACGGGGTTCTATTTAAATACTTTTGTCTTTAAATAGAGGGATTTTGATATGAATATTTAAGGAAATATGCCTCCTTTGTTTCCTATGGAAACCACAATAGAGTTTGCTGAATAATTAAGCAAAGCCAAGCATTGCCAATTCAGGGGAGGCGGGTGGGCAGAATAACAATAAATCCGAAATTAAAATATTGTGCATCATAACTAAATGACATATAAAAAATGATATCAAGATGCAACATTTTGTCTAAAGTCCGCTCCGGCATAGCTTGGCGTTGTAGTTTATTAGAAATAATTAACAACCTTAAACCAACAATAACAGTTAAATAGTATTGTTTATAAATGTTGAATAGACTATGTGTAGTTGATAAAATGATGGACATTGTAATACCCAACAATAATGAAGAAGAGTTCATTGCAATGGCAGAAAAACTAGGTTACAATGCCTTGCGTTTTCTTTATGATATTAATGAATACGGAAAAAAATTTGAATCAAAGAAAATTAAAGTATATACGGGGATATTAGCAGACAGCAGAAACATAATCAAGAATCGTCATGAAAAAGTTTTCGTTGCTGTTAAAAGTTTTGGTGACGATAGGGAGATTATAGAACAATCAAAAGCAGATATGATATTTGCTTTTGAAGATAGCACTAAAAGAGATTTTATTCATCAAAGAGCTTCTGGATTGAACCATATTATGTGCAAATTGGCAAAGGAGAATAACGTAACTATAGGATTCTCATTAAGCTCTATTTTAAACTCAGGGGACAAACATGTAGTCTTAGGAAGAATGAAGCAAAACATAAAAATGTGCAAGAAGACCAGGACAAAAACTGCAATTGCTTCTTTTGCCAAAAAACCTTCTGAAATGAGAAGCGTGCATGATTTAAAAAGTTTGTTTAAGATTTTAGGCAGATGACACACAACAAATTATTATGTTTTTGGATTCTGTTTTTGTTATTTAGTATTTGTGCCTATGCGCAATTTGATCAGGATAATACCAGGCCGATTGCAGATGCTGGTGTTGATAGAGAGGTTAAAGCAGGAGAAGAAGTAGAACTGCAAGGCTCTGGCTCGGATATGGAAAATGCTCCTTTAACATTCAAATGGGCAATTGTTTTTAAACCTGTTGGCAGCAAAGCCAGACTTTCAGATACCGATATACATAATCCGGCCTTTATTGCAGATATGGTTGGGGGTTATTTGTTTAACTTAAGGGTTAATGATGGCCAATCAAACTCATTACCAGATACAGTACTGTATACTGCGAAAATAAACTTATCAGAGAATAATAAGTCTATTGCAGATGCTGACACGGATGTTGAGGCAATAGAATCTGATGAACTCTGCGTAGACAAAACATGCAACTTAACTCTAAAGCAATGGTGCGATAAAGGTGTATTTGTTTCTGTTGATTATTGTGAGAATTGCGGTAACCAAGATAGTTCTTGTCCAAGCTGCGATGATGGTATAATGAATGGTGATGAATCTGATATAGATTGCGGCAGAGCGTGCAGAAATAAATGTTTGGTGGGACAAAATTGTAATGTTGATGAGGATTGTGAAGATGGTCTTGAATGTATCTCTAATACATGTTCAGAAACAAAACCAGGTGTTGGTATGATATTGGACAAGGAAGAAGAGGGTGACGAAGACGATAAAAAAGAAATAGGTACAATTCCTTTAGATCCTGTAAGCAAGTCTAATGGGATTGGCAAAACACTGTTTATTGTTGTTATCATAATAATTATATTTGGAGCTGGCAGTTATGTATTTTATTACTATAAGGATTATTTGATCAAGCCTAAAAAAATTCCAAATGTTTTGGATTCTATATCTAAGTATGTGCAGGTTTTTAGAACACCAGAAGAAAAAAGGAAAATAGGGAAAATTGTAAAAAAAAGAAGAAAAGCAAAGAAAGAGAAGAGAGAGAAACTTTTTGAAACTTTTTATAAAAAGAAGAAAACAAAAAAAGATTAATTTAATTTGTTTTGTCTTTCAAACTTTAGTAGCAGAGAATTATAAGCACTTACTTTTGTCTGCTACTAAAAAATCAAAACGTTTATATATAACTTATTTCATAAGAATATTATATAATAAAGAGGTGCTATAATGAATAAGAAATCCCAAGGACTTTCTATTAATGTCATTATAATAGTTGCTATAGCACTTATTGTTCTGGTTGTTTTGATTGCTGTGTTTACTGGGAGGATTGGTAGCTTTGTTGCAGGAGTAGACAGTACTGCGACATGCAAAAGCAATTGTGAGTCATTTGGAATGATACCTAGTTCGCAACTTCTATCTGAGTGCACAAGAGGGGAAAAGGAACGACAGGTAGCAGGAACTTATACTGATGTGGTTGAAAATGATGTATGTTGTTGTAAACCTACAACAGCTATACCTGTAACAGAATCCGAATTATGTAGGCAAGGTTGTGAGGAAAGTGTTCCGCTATGCAGAAGACAAAACAGAGCAGTTTGTGATAGAACTGAGGACACCTTTGATGGTGATGCTTGTGATGAAGTATGTGGCACTATTGCTGGTTGTATAGAAACAATTTGTTAGTTTGATTCTATCAAGTTTCCTGAATAATGAACACAAAAGTTTAAATAGTCTTATTCTAAAGGATAACTTAAATACAAATGGTATCAAAAGAGTTGAGACACCAATATACTTTTGTTGTTACATTATTGTTTATTCTTGGAGCTACAGGCATCTTTGTTTTTAGTATTCCATCTCCAACTGGTTACGCATTTTATGATGAGTTTTATGATTATGATGAATCA
>Ga0187833_10001305_pt1 | contig 28642 bp, 23 predicted proteins | sample ETNtaG_37_FD_167968 | JGI IMG/M metagenome (GOLD analysis project Ga0187833, IMG submission 167968) | Marine microbial and viral communities from oxygen minimum zone, Eastern Pacific Ocean - ETNP2014_SV_400_PacBio MetaG (Illumina Assembly) | ecosystem: Environmental > Aquatic > Marine > Hypoxic...
CGGCGGCAGCGGCGGCGGCAGAGTGGACTCTGTGGCAGCGGCCACGGCGCTATCCGCTGTCGCCGGAAGAATGGCCGTCGGTGGTGGGATTTGGCAGGCGCTCAACCCGAAAAGAGCCACCACTGCCCACAGCTCCGGGTTTAGTGGCAGCGCGCGTTCGCGTCGTGTCACTGTGGGGTTGGCGTGGCGGTGGGGGTGGGAGTCCATGTGGCGGGCGGCAGCACGTTTGTGAATTCAACCCAACTTAACCGGTCAGGCAATACAGTCACCTTTTGCGTACGCACTTTGTGGCCGGTGTTCACGCTTACGCTGTACCTTCCAGGCGGCAGATCGGCCAACGCGAAGTTCTCGCCCAGCAGTTCGTCCGGGTTAATGGTTTCGCTCACGTAAGTGGTCAAGTAACGCCTGAACGGGTCGGCTTCTTCTTCATCCAGTTCCTCAGAGCGAACTGTGATGTTTGCCAGCGGTAGCAGTTTTCCATGGCTGTCGGTGACCCTGCCGGCAAGTGTACCCCAGTCTGGATATGGCCGCAGCCATAGTTCCGGATTGCGGGTGGCGCGATAATCGTTGTGACCCACTCTCACTTCTAGATGCAGGTGGCTGCCGCCTTTTGCTACCCCGGTACCGCCCACCGTGCCCAGCGGCGCTCCCGCGGCCAGCAGCTGCCCGACGGACACTGTGACCGTCTCCAGATGCCCATAAAGTACGTAAACCGGCTGGTGCAAATGCGCGCGTTGCGAGCGCACCACAACCGCCATTCCATAGAAAATGGGTTCCGGCCCGAGCGTGACGTCACGGTCCGCGCCGGCGAAAACCACGCGGCCGGCGTCTGCGGCGAGCGCCAGCGTGCCACGAGGGTTGTCGAAATCGACGCCGTGATGTGGCCGCAATGTGCCACCCTGCGTTGAGCCGTAGCGGTAGGTGGGTTCAAGATAATCCTGACTCCCTGCTGGAATTGGGCGCTGCAGCCAGAGGTGCGCGTCCGGCAGTGCGGCCAGCGGCGCGTACGTGGGCGCTGGGGTGTGGGTTGCGCCGGGCACGCGGGTGGGGAACGGGGTGGGCGTGGCCGTTGGTGTGGGCGTGTATGTGACTGTCGGCGTAAAGGTGGCGGTCGCGGTGCGCGTTGGCGTGAATGTCTCCGTGGGCGAGGGCGTGACGGTGGGTGTGGCTGTGGGGGTGATGCTCGCGGTCAGCGTGATGGTGGGCGTGAGTGTCATGGTGGCATAGCGTACGTCCGGCGGGCGCAGCCTATCGGATGGCGCAAGGCTCCCCGGGCCGCAGGCCGTGCCTGCAAGCAGGGTTGCTGCAGATACCGCCCAGCCGAGCAGCCGCCCGGATCTGGACCTGTTTGTGGTTTGTTCGCGAGGTTTTGGTTTGAGCACGGGCGAGAGAGACAAATGCCGCCAACGCGGATTCGGCGGGCATGTGCGGATTATACACCTGAAAATGCGGTAGAATGGCTTGCGATGACTCGCAAAGGGTTGCCGGCGGAAGCGCGTCGGCGCCCATTTCTGCCGCGTATCCCGCTAATTGTGTTCGCATTAATGCTTCTGGTGAGCCTTGCATGTGTGCGTCAGGCAGTGCGGGACGGCGCCGCTGTGGACGGGCGCGTCACCCCGGTCGGTGGCAGCGGTGACCAACCCTTGCGGCCAATCCCCGGTACATACATGCCTTGGGGTGAGCGTAAAATTGTTTATGCCACTGTGGCTGTGACCGGTACGCCCACACCGGATGCCACCCGGCCGGCGCAGGTGCGACCCGCACAGCAAGTCCATTCGGTGCAACGCGGCGACACGCTTAGCGCCATCGCGCGTGTCTATCAGGTCTCTTTGGAGGCGCTAAAGCAGGCAAACGAACTGGGCCCAAGCGACACAATCAGCGTCGGCCAGAATCTGACCATCCCTGAATACTATCTGCCCGTCGGCCCCGCCCACAAGCTCATCCCCGATTCCGAACTGGTGTACGGCCCGGGTCAAGTGGGCTTTGATCTGGAGGGCGCGGTGAATGAGTGGGGCGGATATCTTTCGACCATCAGCGAGACCGACCGATTTGGGATTACGCGCAGCGGCGCGGAAATCGTCTTCGCAGTGGCGCAAAGTTATTCGGTGAATCCGCGCCTGCTGCTCGTCGTGCTAGAGCAGCGCACCGGCTGGGTGCAAAGCCCGTCGCCGGGCGAGGTCTCGGAGGCTTATCCGTTTGGCTACGTCAAGGCCGGATACAAAGGATTGCTCCGGCAGCTCTCGTGGGCAGCCGACATGTTGAATGCCGGTTTTTATGGCTGGCGCGATGAATCTCTGAGCATACTCGATTTCGAAGACGGGACGCAGCTCGGATTGGCACCCGGTTTGAATGCCGGCACCGCGGCGGTACAGTTCTATTTCAGCCGGTTGCACTCGCCGGAGCACTGGTCCGCCATCGTCGGCCCCGGTGGCTTCGACCGACTGTACTCCGATATGTTCGGTAATGCGTTCGGGTACGCTTATGAGCCGCTGCTGCCAGGGTATCTGGAGCAGCCGGCGTTTGCCTGGCCCTGGGACACGCAAGAGGTCTGGTATTTCACTGGCGGCCCGCACGGTGGCTGGGATTCTGGCAGCGCCTGGGCGGCGGTTGATTTTGCTCCGACCGTAAAAGGCTGCCAAATTGCCCCGAACTGGGTTCGCGCTGCCGCGGATGGACAGGTGGTGCGTTCCAGCGATGGTGCGGTGGTGCAAGATTTTGACGGCGACGCTGAGGAGCAAACCGGCTGGACCTTGCTCTATATGCACATTGCCGCCTCCGGGCGCGTCGTAGCAGGGCAGCAATTGCAGGCGGGCGATTTAATCGGTCATCCCTCCTGCGAGGGCTCACTTGGGTTCGCAAATGCCACTCATCTGCATTTTGCGCGGCGATACAATGGGGTGTGGATTGCCGCTGACGATCCCGGAGTACCTCTTGACTTGGATGGATGGGTCGTGGAGTCGGCTGGGCGCGAATACGACGGTTGGTTGGTCAAGGGGGATGACTGGCTGGAGGCGTGGGACGCGCCGGGCGACATTAATTCCATACCAACGTCTCCCTGATTACGATGGCGCATCTCACTGGCCACGAACGGGCACAATACGTGCGTGCGATGTTTGACCGTATCGCGCCACGCTACGACCTGATGAACCGGTTGATGACGGCCGGACAGGATATGCGCTGGCGGCGCCGACTGTTGAATAAGGCCGCGCTGCCCGGCCGCGGAAGGCTGCTCGACCTGGGAACCGGCACCGGCGATGTGCCGCTGGCGGCGCTGCGCGCGCAACCCGGAGTTTTTTCCATTGGCGCGGATTTCTCCGAGGGCATGCTGCGTGCTGGTCGGGCGCGCGCCGGTGGTTCCGGGGTGCGCTGGCTTTCCACAGACGCGCTGCAGCTGCCGTTCCCGGCGAGCACTTTCGATGCCGTCACCTCCGCTTTTCTGATGCGGAATGTGATTGATTTAGAACGCGCCTTTGGCGAGCAACAACGGGTTTTGCGCCCCGGCGGAAAGGTGGTTTGCCTTGATACCACCCCGCCGGGCTTCACTTTGTTTCGGACAGCGCTGCAATTCCATTTGCACCGGGTGATACCCTTTCTGGGTCGACTCATTGCCGGGCAAAGGGAGGCCTACACCTATCTCCCCGAGTCCACAGAAGGCTTCTTGCCGGCGGAGGGTCTGGTGGAGTGCATTCGCGCCGCCGGTTTTCGCGATGTTGATTTTCGGCGCATGATGTTCGGCACGGTGGCACTGCACTGGGGCACAAAATGAAGCAGCCGTCCGCGCAGGCGGCGCTGCGGGGCGAACCCTCATACCTGTGGAGGGCCGGTCAGAAACGACGTCTGCGCATGATGCTCGGGGCCGGTGCGCTGCAAGCGGGCAGCCGAGTGCTGGTGGATGGCTGCGGGCTGGGCTGGTATGTGCGCAAATTGCGCCAGTTTTGCGCCGATGTGCACGGGCTGGATATCGAATTCACGCGCCTAGCAAACTCGGTGGCGGCGCGCGAACGGCTGGTGTGTGGGCGTTGCGAGCGGCTGCCGTATGCGGACGGGCGCTTCGATGCGGTGATTTCTCACGAGGTGCTGGAGCATGTGCGAGATGATGCCGCGGCGGCGCGCGAGATAGTGCGCGTGCTGCGCGTCCCGGATGAAACCCGGGGATTTCCGGGTGGGCGGGCAGTGATATTCGTGCCCAATCGGTGGTATCCGCTGGAGACGCACGGCATGTACTGGCGCGGTCGCTATCGCTTCGGAAACGTCCCGTTGCTCGGTTATGCGCCATCTGCGCTGCGCGCCCGTTTGGCCCCGCATGTGCGCACATACATGCGTACTGAATTGCGAGCGCTGTTCAGCGGCGCGCATGCGCGGGTAATCTCACACACGGTGATTTTTGGGGGTTACGATAACATTGTCGTCCGATTTGGTCGTGCTGGGGAATGGCTGCGCAACGGTCTGCAATCGCTGGAACACACCCCGCTGCGCTGGCTGGGTCTCTCACACCTGCTGGTGGTGGAAAAGCTCACCCCCGCCAGAGCGCAGCGGTGAGCGCAGCGGTGGCTGAACCTTTGGCATTATAATCCTGGCGATGCCGAACGCTATTAATCTCGTTCGTGAGCGGCGCGCGCGCCGACGGCGGGGGCGCCGCGGTTTGCGCAGCCTGCGGCAGTGGTTTGTGGGGCTGCTGCTGGTGGCGGCCATCGCTGTCCTGGCGCTTACCACCGCGGGTGCGATGCTCGGGCTGGAACTGTACTCCGAGCTTGTCAGTGACCTGCCCAGCGCCTCTGCGCTCGCGCAGGCCTTCGAAATCTCCAGCAACCAGTTTTTCCAGACCACCAGAATCTATGATCGCAGCGGGAAACACCTGCTGTACGAGGTTATCGACCCACGCGCCGGTGACCGCCAGTGGCTAGATTTGCTGCAAATACCGCCGCGATTTCAGAACGCCACTATCGCCGTGGAGGATAAAACTTTCTACCAGAATCCCGGCTATGACGTGGTGGGAATACTGCGAGCGTTCGGCTCAAACCTCAGTCGCCCCGCCTGCGTGCTGCGTCCGGAATCCTGCCCTGGACAAATACAGGGCGGCAGTACCATCACGCAGCAACTGGTGAAGAACGTGATAATCGCGCCGGGCAGCGCGGCCGAAACCAGTTATGCGCGCAAGTTTCGCGAGTCGCTCATCGCCCGAGAGGCGACTGAACGCTACAGCAAAGAGAAAATCCTGGAGTGGTATCTGAACACCAATTTCTACGGCCATCTTGCCTACGGGGTTGATGCGGCCGCGCGGGTGTATTTCGCGAAGCCGGCCGCTGAACTTAATCTTGCTGAGAGCGCGCTGCTCGCTGCCATTCCGCAGTCGCCCGGGCTGAATCCGATTGATGCTCCGGAGGTGGCGCGGCAGCGCCAGGCGCTGGTGCTGCAGGCAATGGTGGAGCAAGGTTATGTCACTGCCGCGGACGCACGCGCCGCCCTCGCTGATGATGTCTTCGCGCGGCTGCAGTCGGCTAGCAGCCGCTTCAATATCTTCGCTCCGCATTTCGTGTTCTATGCGCTCAATGAGGCCCTCGACAAACTTGGTCCGGCGCTGGTGCACCGGGGCGGCCTGCGCATCCTCACCACGCTGGACGCGGGTTTGCAGCAACAGGTAGAGTGTGCGGCGCGCTCTCATGTCGATCGGCTGGGGGGCGCTGACCCGGATCATGCCGCGCCCGCTGCCGATGGCAGCATATGCGCCGCCGCGACCCACCTGCCCCCGCTGCGCTCAAAAGATGTGGGGGTGGATCGAAACCTTTCAAATGTGGCCGTGGTGGTGCTCGACCCGCGCACGGGCGAGATACTCTCCATGCTCGGCTCGTATGATTACTGGGACAAGTCCATCGACGGCAGCTTCAACGTTGCCGCCGCCGGGCTGCGCCAGCCGGGCTCGGCGTTTAAGCCGTTCACATATCTGACCGCTTTCTCGCAGGGCTATGCCCCGGCGAGCATGGTGCTTGACGTGCGGACCGCCTTTCCGCTGGAGACCGAGATCTCGTACGTGCCAGAGAATTACGACCGCCGCTTCCGCGGGCCGGTGAGTTTCCGGACTGCGCTGGCGCAATCTCTCAACGTGCCGGCCGTGCAGGTGATGACCTGGGCGGGTGTTGAAAACGTGCTGCGCAGCGCGCACAGAATGGGTATTAACACGCTCGATGGCGACCAGGGCGTTTACGGGCCCGCGCTCACCCTCGGCGGCGGCGAAGTTACCCTGCTGGACATGGCCTTCGCCTACGGCGTGTTCGCGAACAGTGGGGTTATGGCCGGGCAGCCGGTTCCGGCTGCGCGGGCGCGCAGCGGTTACCGGGCGCTGGACCCGGTCGCCATTCTGCGCATCGAGAGTAGCGATGGAACGGTGCTTTCATCCTGTGGCCCGCAGGACAGCTCGCCCTGCGAGTTTCCCGGCCCCGGCACGCAACCGGTGCTCAGTCCGGAGCTCGCCTATCTGATGAACCATGTACTCTCGGATGAGCGCGCGCGCATACCTGCATTCGGACACCCGAATCCGCTCGAGCTCGGCCGGCCGGCGGCTGCAAAAACCGGCACCACCAACAATTATGTGGATAGCTGGACAGTGGGTTACACGCCCCAACTGGTGGCAGGCGTGTGGGTGGGGAACAGCGACGCTACCGGAATGGTTGGAGTGCCCGGGTCGAAGGGGGCCGCGCCGATCTGGAATGCTGTAATGACTTATGCACTGCGTGCTCTTGCGCTTCCGCCCGTTGGTTGGGATCGCCCGGTCGGAATTGGGGAAGCGGCCGTGTGCTACCCCTCCGGTCTGCTGCCCACCGATGATTGCCAGCAGACGGTGCGCGAGGTGTTCGTCAGCGGGACCGAGCCGGTGGCTTACGATAATATCTGGCAGGCGTTCGATATTAATCGCGAGACCGGCAGATTGGCTACGGTTTACACGCCGCCGGAAATGGTCGAGAAGCAGGTCTTCCAGGTGCTCCCACCCGAGGCCGCTGACTGGGTAATCGCCGCCGACATCCCGCAACCGCCCCGTGAATATGACACGGTGTACGCTCAGCCGGGGCATGTGGAAGCGGCCGCACTGAGCAGCCCGCTGCCGTTCTCTTATGTGCATGGGGTTGTGCCGGTGCAGGGCACAGCGGGTGGTGACGCTTTTCGCTTCTATCGGCTGCAGTTTGGACCGGGTTTGAATCCGGAACAATGGGCGCAGCTGGGCGGCGACCATGGCGAGCAGGTGGTTGACGGAGTGCTGCAGCAGTGGGATACCTCCGAGTTGGCCGGGTTGTACACGCTGCAGCTGCTGGTGGTGCGCGCCGACCAGCGCTTCGGCATGGCCACTGTGCAGGTGACTGTGGATAATCAGGCGCCGAACGTCACCATCGTCGCCCCGTGGCCCGGCGAGCTTTTCACCATGAAGGATGAATCCATCGTCATTCAACCGGAGGTGAGCGATGACTTTTCGGTGGAGTACGTAGAGGTCTGGGTGGACGAACGGAAAGTGGAAACCAAGACCGTAGCGCCTTTCACCACGCGCTGGCCGATAGATTCAGTGGGCACGCACAGTGTTTATTTGCGCGCCGCGGACGCCGCCGGCAATGTCACTCGCAGTGAGACGGTCACAGTGGTGGTGCAGGGGTAGGCTGCCAGCACTCTCAATTTGCGACCCAATTTTTTAAGTTGATTAAATCAGATAAAACTTTATAATATTATGCAATTGCGAATGACTCGCAATTGCAATAAGGTCGCAATAGGTTGTGCCACGTTTTTCACGAGGAGGGTTCCATGGCATCCAAGAAATCGTTGACCGCTCAGCTGCGGGCTTCGGGACGACGATTGACACCGCAACGCCGGCTAATTCTCTCGATCCTCGACAGCACTGATGACCATCTGGATGCGGACGAGGTGTTCGCCCGCGCCCGCCGGCGGGATTCTCGTCTCAATCTGGCTACGGTGTACCGCACTCTCGGCGTGCTCAAGGAAATGGAACTTGTCGAGCAGCGTTATTTTGCGCGTGACCACAAACGTGAGTATTACGAGACAGTCAGTAAAGGTGAACATTATCATTTCACCTGCCTGGGATGCCGCGAGATTATCGAGGTGGAGACGCCCAGAATCCAGCAGGCGCAGGTGGAAATTACCGCACTGACCGGGGTGCAGTTCACCCACGCGTGCGTTTGCTTCGAAGGTTACTGTGCCGACTGCGCGCCGGCCGAGAATGCGTCGCGGAGGAAACATAATGGCCAAAGTTGATAAACACCTTGGCGCGCCGGAACCCCAGATTCCAGATGAGGCCGTTCAATCGGCGAACGGGGGCAGCATTGCCCTCGTCGGTCACCCGAACGTTGGCAAATCAGTGTTGTTTCAGCGCCTGACCGGCCGTTACGTGACCGTTTCCAATTATCCGGGAACTACGGTGCAGATGGCGCGGGGCGCGGCCGAATCGAATCCGGACACAGTGGTGCTCGATACCCCCGGCGTTGTCACGCTCCCTGCGCGCAGCGAGGATGAACAGGTGACCGCCCGAGTATTGCTGCATGAGCCGTTGAGAGTCATTGTGCAAGTTGGCGATGCCAAGAACCTGCGACGCACCCTACTGTTGAGCGTGCAACTTGCTGAGATGGGTGTTCCCATGGTGCTCGCGCTGAACATGATGGACGAGGCCGACTCGCGCGGCGTTGCCATAGATGAGCAGATGCTCTCGAAACATCTATCCGTGCCTGTTGTGCCCACCGTGGCGACCGCAGGAGAGGGCGTGGATGAACTCGTGGCTGTAGCACAAAAACCGCGCGCGCCGAGTTTCCGCATCACGTATGCGCGCGAGATTGAAACGGCGCTGGACGAGATTGGCGCGGTCTTGCCGGAAGCCCCCGTGGCCGCCCGTGCATTGGCCTTGATGTGGCTGAGCAAGGACGCTGTGGCCGAGCAATGGTTGGCAGCGTACGCGGACCAACCCCTCTACGCGCAATTGGAAGCGCGGCGAGAAGAACTTCAGTCGTCTTTGGACGAATCGCTCTCCACCGTGTTCCAGCACACCCGCTTGGCCTATGTGGACCGGATAGCCACTGCTGTGCTGCTCAAATCTGGCACCGGTGCGCGCGGATTGGTGGCCGCGCTAGGGCATTTGGCCACGCATCCACTGTGGGGTCTTCCGGTGCTTGGGGTGGCGTTGTATGGCCTTTACTGGTTCGTGGGCATATTCGGGGCCGGCACGCTGGTTGGCCTGCTGGAGGAGAACCTGTTTGGCGAACTGGTCAATCCGTGGGTCACTGCTTGGGTGACGCGGGCGCTGCCGGTTCCGCTTCTGGTAGATTTCCTGGTTGGCGACATCGGCCTGTGGACGATGGGAATGACCTACGCGCTGGCGTTGATATTGCCGATTGTCACCACCTTCTTCCTTGCTTTTGGCGTGTTGGAGGATTCGGGCTATTTGCCACGCCTCTCCGTGTTGACTAATCGCGTGTTTCGGTTGATGGGTCTGAATGGGCAGGCAGTGCTGCCGATGGTGCTTGGCCTCGGATGCGTTACCATGGCGACGCTGACCACTCGCGTGTTGCAGAGCCGGCGCGACCGGCTGCTGGTGATCTTGCTTCTGGCGTTGGCTGTGCCGTGCTCGGCACAGTTGGGTGTGGTTCTGGGCATGCTGGGCAGCATTTCGCTCGCTGCTACGATGATCTGGATGGCTGTGGTGCTCGGCGTGCTTTTCGCCGTCGGCTGGCTGGCTGCGCGTGTGCTGGCGGGAGAACGCTCCCCTCTATTGGTGGAGCTTCCACCGCTGCGTTTCCCGTTGCTTTCCAATGTGGTGATCAAGACTCTGGCGCGACTTGAGTGGTATCTCAAGGAGGTGATACCGTTGTTTCTCTTGGGTACCGCAATCATGTTCGTGCTGCAGCAGATTGGCGTCCTGCCCTGGCTGATACGCGCTGGTGAGCCGTTGGTGGTCGGTTGGCTGGGGCTGCCGGCCGAGGCCAGTTCCGCGTTCCTGCTGGGCTTTTTGCGGCGGGATTTTGGTGCAACGGGTTTATTCGTGATGGAATCTCAGGGTCTGCTCTCGCCATTGCAAGTGGTGGTGGCCATGGTGACCATCACCCTTTTTGTGCCGTGCGTTGCCAGCGTGTTTGTAATTGCAAAGGAGCGCAGCACGCGTCTTGCAATCGGCATGACCGTGGTTATTTTTCCGGCAGCGTTTCTGGTGGGTGGCTTGCTCCAGCGTGGGCTGGCTTCTCTAGGGTGGCTGCTGTGAGCCCGGCGCAATATGCCTGTGCCCTGTGCGGACATCAGTTCGATGTCTCTGGCCATGTAGCCTGCAAGTCGTGTGCACTGCACGGAAGCTGCGAGATGATCTGCTGCCCGAATTGTGGCTACAACACCGTTGAGCTGTCCGGTTCTCGTATGGCGCACGTGGCCGCGTGGCTGTTTTCATCCGCCGGTCTGTTGCGCAAATCGTCTGGGGGCGTCCTTGCGGAGACAGAAATTGAGAGTAGGCCAGACGGGGTGTGCACGTTGGCCGAAGTCAAGCCCGGCAGCCACGCGCGCGTGGTCGGATTCAGCCAGTTAACCCCGGTGCGCTGCGAGCAGCTGCGCGCTTATGGCCTGACGCCGGGCCGTTGCGTGCAGGTGATTCAGCAATCCCCGGAGACAGCCGTACAGGTCGAGAACACCGAGCTTGCGCTGGAGGCCGGACTGGCAAGCAAGGTAAACGTTGAAGAGGTGAAATGATGGAAGACGAAGACGCACGTTGCGTACATTGCGAGCGGGGAAGCGCTCAGGTGCCACTGCTGGCACTGCGCTTTCAGGGCATGGAGCTGTGGATATGTTCCGAGCATATGCCAATTCTGATACACAAGCCCGAGCAGTTGATGAGCAAAATTCCGGGCGCTCAGCGACTTACGGCGGTGGAGATCCCAGACAGAGAAACGTAGTCTCGAAAAGAAAGGCAGGCCGGGGGCTGCCCGACCTGCCAGAGCCAGAACACAGACCCCGCTAAGGGCAATCTCCCGGCGCGCTCCTATTGTAGTCGGTGGGCGCGTCGGGGTCAAAAAAAGGACCGACTGCGCTAATCTCACATGGCTGCATTCAGGAGGTCATTCAAAATGAGCCTTCCCCTGAATCTGCGGCTTCTCCTGCTGGCCTTCGTTTCCGCAGGATTGATATACGATCAAGCCACGCCGATATTCGAGGCCTCGGATGAAGCCTGGCATTACGGCGTGGTGCGTGAGCTCGCTTCCGGCCGTGGATTGCCGCTGCAGCGCGTAGGAGAACTCACGACCTACCGGCAGGAAGGCAGCCAGCCGCCGCTGTATTACGCGCTCGGCGCGGCGTTGACTTTCTGGGTAGATGACGCTGATGCCCTTCGCCAACACGATTACAATCCATTCGCTCAGGTGGGCGTGCCGGGAACGCCGACGAACGTAAATATGGTTCGGCATACGCAGGCCGAGGGCTTCCCCTACCGCGGCCTACCTCTGGCGGTTCACCTGTTGCGCTGGTTTTCGCTCTTGCTGGGTTGTGGCACCGTTGCGCTGACCTATCTGCTGGCACAGGCGCTTTTCCCCGGCCGCACCGGACTGGCGCTTCTGGCGGGTGCTTTTTCGGCGTTCAACCCCATGGTGGTTTTCATCAGCGCTTCGGTGAACAATGACAATGGCATCTGGCTTCTCGGTTCAATGACCATGTACGTGTTGGTGCTGGCGGCAAAGCGCGAGCCCGGCGTGCAGCGAGCGCCACCGCTCCTGCTGCAGACCGGCATCCTCCCGTGGACACTGGGCGTGCTGCTCGGGCTTGCCATTCTCACCAAGCTTTCTGGTTTGTTGCTAGCGCCTGTGGTGGTGGCATTCCTGCTCTGGAGAACCCGGCGCGAAGGCAATTGGCGACGGCTCTGGCGCGATGGAATCATTGTCGCATTCTGTGTGTTGCTGCTGAGTGGGTGGTGGTTCTATCGCAATTGGGTGCTTTATGGCGAGCTGCTCGGCAGCAGTACTATGGCGCAGATTTATGGGTTCGCGCGCGCTGGTCCGGTCAGTTTACCCGCCCTGATGCTCGAGTGGCGCGGTTGGTGGTATTCACTCTGGGGGGTGTTCGGGGTGTTCAATGTGCTTCCGGGCAAATGGGTTTATGCCCTGTTCACCGCTCTTGTGGTTCTTTCCATCGGCGGGGGCGTGCGCGCCTTCCGGAGCGGGCTTGGCGCCGTGCCCACTACATCTGGCGAGGCCCGCCTCGCGCACTGCCTTTCAGTGCTCTTTATCGCACTTACGCTTGTTGGCAACATCTACTGGTCGCTGCGCCAGCACGCTTTGCAGGGACGGCTGGCGCTGGGCGCGGTTGCAGCGATGAGCACATATCTGGCGGCCGGGGTAATTATCCTGGGCGGAAAATCGTGTGAGCAGCTCATCGCGCGTTTTATGGCGGCCGCGCTTTTCACCGTCTCACTGGTGGTGGCGATTGTGTACATCGCGCCGCCATACAAACCGCTGCGCCCAATGATGGAAACGGACTTGCCGGCTGATATCATCATGGCGGATGCAGTTTTCGATGATGAGATTGAGCTTCTTGGTTATTCTGCGACCGACGAGGCGCTCCATCCGGGCGAGCCCATGCAGGTCACAATGTATTGGCGTGGGCGTGCAGAGATGGATTCGGATTACAACCTCGCTCTCAATGTGCATGGACGTGGCATGGAGAATATTGCCAAGCTCGATACCTGGCCCGGGGGCGGGCTGCTGCCCACTGGCGACTGGATGCCGGGGGCGGTGTACGCCGACAGGTACTTAATCCCACTTTCGGGGAAAGCATCGGTGCCCACACTGCTGCGGCTGGACGTCTCATTCTGGGGAGATTCGCTCGATGAGCGCCTCTCGGTGAGCGCTAACGGGTTGGCAATCGGCTCGCTAATGCTGCATGCGGGCCGGCTCTTGCCCGGCGCTCCGGTTCAAGAAGCAGCTCAAATTGAGAACGGTTCTACCTTTGCGCCGGGTGTCTTACTGGCAGGGCACACCCTGTCGTCGCAGGAAGACGTCGAAACGCGCTTCACGCTGTTCTGGAGGGCGGAGCAGTCCCTCGGCGCTGATTGGACGGTCTTTGTGCACATGCTGAATGCGGCCGGTGAAATTGTCGCCCAGGCTGACGGGCCGCCCTTGAACGGCGACTGGCCGACAACCGCTTGGGAGCCGGGCCATCTAGTGCGCGATGCGCGCCGGTTGCCTTACGGCAGCACACTGCCGCAAGGCGAGTACCGTGTGGTTGTCGGCCTGTATGATCCGGTCTCCGGCGTGCGCGCAGCGGCTTTCGCGCCGGACGGCAGCGAGTGGACTGACTGGACTGTACCGCTGCTGACCGTTCGCGTTGGGGAATAAACTCTTGCGGCAGTCGCGGTATACTTGCGTGAATCTGAATCAGCGGGGTTTCTGATGTCAACCGCATGCAAACCCTTGAACGATGTCTTCCAGCGTGAATAGCGTTGTGGCTGCTCGCATAACGCGGCGAGCATGCGTGTCAATCGGGTTCTCGTTCTTGCTGGCTGCGCTGTGGAAAGGTCAACTGGCGGCTTTGGAGCAAGAGGTCACGCCTACGGCAACGGCGACTGCGACGGCCACCGTCACAGCCACATTCGTGCCAACCCCCACCGTGAGCGGACCGTCAGTTTATGTACCCGAACGGGTGAACGTTCGCAGTGGGCCGGGCACGAATTATGAGAAGGTGGGCGTGCTCGTTGCCGGTCAGTTTGCCGCGGCTGTGGGGCGCACTGCTTTCGGAGAATGGATTGCCATTGAATACCCTGAGGGCACGGGCGAGCGTGCCTGGGTGTACTCCCCATTGGTGGTAGTGCGAGAAGCCACAGTGGACGATCTACCGGAAGTGGAGCCCCCGCCCACCCCGACACTGCCGGCGATGCCCGTGGCCGGCTTTACCCTGTCGCCGCAGCGCACCCCGCGGGCCACGCGGTTGCCCACTTTCACGCCCGCGCCGCCTGTGGCGCAACCGACCTTTGCCACGCCGGAAGTGGAGGGCGGCGCTCTGCCTCCTATTGCGTTGATCGCCGGGTTGTTCTCTCTGGGGATTCTCTCGGGAATTGTGGCAATCTTCCGGCAGCGCGGCTAACCCCTATGTTAATTCCGAGCAGCGACCGTGCCGCCGATTGTACTAACTCTTTTGGGAGGTGAGTGCGTCTAACCGCAAGCGCAGCCACCGCCGGCCGCCGCCGTAGGCACGGGGGCGCTATCAGTGGTGCGGAAGGAATGTCCACATCCGCAGCTGGCAACCGCCTGCGGGTTGTCGATGCTGAAACCGCCGCCCATCAGGTTGTCCACATAATCAATCGAGGCCCCGCGCATGTACATCAGTGAGGTGGGGTCGAGGAAGACTTTTACGCCATCTGTTTCTACGATGGTGTCGAATTCACGCGGCTCCGCTTCCAGCGCCATCCCGTACTGCATGCCCGAACAGCCGCCCCCTGAAACGAAGACGCGCAGCCCATGATCTGGCATATTGCGCTCAGTCAACAACTTGCTTACGTGCTCCATGGCATTCGGTGTAAGCGTGATTTCGTCGGACACTATTGGATCAATAGCTGCTTTCTCTGTGGCGTTAATTGTGGTCATATTGGTCTCCGGTCAAGGTGTTTCACGTTTCGGCGTGAAGCTATTTTAGCATCAACTGAATTGCGCGTCAATAAAGAAGATACAGGTATGAACAATTGCTGCGACGCCCACAGGCGCGTCATTGGCTGCTCGCGGCGACCTCCTCGGTGGCAATCAGGTACGAGCAACTGTCGTCACCGGTGGCGATGCGTATACATTGTGGGCTGATGCCAAGCAATGCTGTAATCATGTTCTGGTCCATCTGGCAGATTTCGGGGTTCTTCTCGGCCATCCCCTCGTACGGGCAGTTGTTTGTGTGAAGCATGATGCCCTGCGGGTGCCTCTCCCAACTCGCCAGGTAACCTTTGCCATTAAGGTAATCCACGACGGAATTAACGTACTCTGCAAAAGAACTATCTGCCCGCCGCTTTGGCGCATCCGCGATTGCCCGGCGCGCAACGCCGCTCAGTATGGCATCCACTTTGCCGCTGTCAGTCTGTGCTTTCATTTCCTGCAGCAGGTGGCTAGAAAGGCTGACGAAGCCTTTCGGGAAATGCTCGCTGGCTTTAGGGGCCAGTCGGTATTCAAACTGTGGGCGCCCGGGAGAATCGCGGCGGCGCACCTCCGGCTTGCTCACAAGTTCCCTCTCACGGAGCGCGTTCAGATGGTGACGCACAGTGACGCCCGTAACCTTGAGTTGTCCGCTCAGCTCTCGGATGGTCGCGGACCCCTGTTCCTTAAGGATATCCAGAATCTGCCGGCGTTTATCTTGCATTACGTTTCCCGCTACGCGAGTTGCGTCCACGTGCATATGGATTGTATCTCTCCCGGCGGTTTTGTCAAACATCCTTCTGGTTTATCCGATTTCTTGACAAAGGGTATGCCCACTCATATAATCACTGAGTTGTTAAATCTGTAATTTACCCTGCGGTATGGTGTACCGAAACGCCAGCAAGGTAGCGGATTTGGCAGCGCCAGTCATCCCGCTGCGCACAATCTGAAAGGGTGCGAGGAGCGTTTGCCCTGATGGACAATGAATTAACCAACCCTGAGATTCCCGTCCCTGATGAGCTGCAATCCGCCGTCACCATCACCTCGCTGGACAGGATTTACAACTGGGGGCGGCGTTCATCTATCTGGCCGATGGTCTTCGGGCTGGCCTGTTGCGCGATTGAAATGATTTGCACGGCCGCCAGCCGCTTTGACATTGCCCGTTTCGGGATGGAAGTTTTCCGCGCCACCCCGCGTCAGGCCGACCTGATGATAGTTTCCGGCACGGTGACGAAGAAAATGGCGCCGCTGATTGTGCGCCTTTTCAACCAGGTGCCCGAGCCGAAATACGTGCTGGCCATGGGCGCCTGCGCCAGCGGCGGCGGGCCGTTTAAGGAAGGCTACAATGTGGTCTCCGGCATCGACAAATTCTTGCCGGTGGATGTGTACGTGCCTGGCTGCCCGCCCACCCCGCAGGCGCTGCTGCACGGTCTGATCAAGCTGCAGCAGAAAATTGACAACCAGTCGATTAAGGCGGTGCGCTGGTACGGTCAGCAGACAAGCGAGGCTGTGCCGCTGCCGGTGCTCGGGCCAGACTTGTTGGACCCGCGCCAGCACGCGCTGCTGGCGCAGCAGGCCGGACAGCCGAACGAAACCGCCGAACCCGGGGAGGCTTGAGCAATGGCCGCACAGGAAATTGGGGCTGCTCCCTCCGAGCAGACTGCGGTTGCCGACCCGATCGTCTCCCGCTTTGAGGGTGCGCTGCGCCCCGACGAGCGCAAGGGATACGAAGGTTACATCGTGGCGGCGGAGGGCTTGCCGGAAGTGGCGACCGGGCTCCGAGACGAACTCGGCTATGATTATCTCTCCTCGGTTACCGGCGTCGATTATCTCGATGGAGGCCAGCTGGAGGTGGTCTACCATGCTTATCAGACTAGCGGCGGCCCGGCACTCAATCTCAAAGTGCAGGTTGATAGAGAAAACCCGGTGCTCCCCTCATTGGTGTCGGTATATCCGGGCGCTGATTTCCAGGAGCGCGAAATCTTCGATATGTACGGTGTGCGCTTTGAGGGGCACCCCAACCTGCGGCGCATTCTGATGTGGGATGGCTTCGCCGGTCACCCGTTGCGTAAAGACTGGCGAGAGGCTTATTACGAGGAGGAAAACAAACCGTTCGACAGCCGCTGGCCGACCGGCGACGTCAGGCGCAGCGAGGCCGCTAATCGGTTCGGTAAGAACGTCATCTATCCGGCCGGGTTCGATTTTGAAAACTGGACGCCCGAAAGCGACGAAAGTCTTTACGCCAGTTTGAACAAGGTTGGCTCGAACGGAAAGACGCTGCAGACCGATTCGCTAGTGGTGAATATGGGCCCCCAACATCCCTCCACCCACGGCGTCTTCCGAATGGTGGTGGCGCTGGATGGAGAGACCATCACGGATTTGCAACCGGTGATGGGCTATTTGCACCGCAGCCACGAAAAGATTGGCGAACGCAATACCTTCCTGCAAAATATGCCCTACACGGACCGCCTAGATTATCTGAGCTCCATGGGAAACAATCTGGGTTACGCGCTCGCGGTGGAGAAACTTATGGGTGTGCAGGTCCCGGAGCGGGCCGAGTACCTGCGCGTGCTCATGGCTGAACTGACGCGTGTCTCGAATCACATGTGGGCAATCGGCTTTCTCTTGAACGACATGGGCGCATTCCAGACACCGGCTCTGTACGCCATCCGCGCGCGCGAACTGATTCTTGATGTGTTCGAAGCCACCGCCGGCTCGCGCATGATGTGCAATTACATGCGCTTCGGCGGAGTGGCGCGCGATTTGCCGGAAACGCTGCGCGATGAGAATACCCTGGATTTCATCAGCGATCTGGCGCACAACCGGCTGCCGGCGGCAATTGATGAACTTGACCGGTTTTTGACCGGCAATGAAATCGTGCGCGCCCGTTGCATCGGCGTGGGCGTGCTCCCGGCCGAGAAGGCAATCGCGTACAGTGCGGCCGGTCCGCTTTTACGAGCATCGGGCGTGCCATATGATCTGCGCCGCGCGGAGCCGTATAGCATCTACGACCGCCTGGACTTCAAGGTTTGCACGCGCTCAAACGGCGATGTTTACGACCGCTATGTCATCCGCATAGATGAGATGCGCGAGAGCGTCAAGATTTGCCAGCAGGCGCTGCGCGATATGCCCGCCAAGGGGGAGATTTTTTCCCGTAAACCGCAATACAATGTGCGCGTTCCGGAGGGGGAATCTTACGGGCGCGTGGAAAACCCGAAAGGCGAACTTGGCTATTACGTGGTTTCCACCGGGAAGACCAATCCATATCGCTATCACGTGCGCGCGCCCTCCTTCATTAATCTGACCGTGCTTGGCGAAATGTGCAAGGGCCACAAGGTGGCTGATGCGGTGGTGATTCTGGGCAGCATTGATATCGTGCTGGGTGAAGTGGACCGATAGGGGACTCGAATGTACGGGACGGGAATGCTGCGCGGCATGGGGGTGACAATAAAGCACCTCGTGGATGCCTTTGTGGACGACCTGCGCTTCCTAGGGCAGCGCTATTACAACGCGGGCTCCCTGAACGCGCGCCAGGGGACACGCGGCCGCGGCGTTTTTACCGTGCAGTATCCGGAGGAGAAACTTCCGGTTCCGGAACGATTTCGATTCATCCCTTTCCTGCTTTACGAAGCGAACGCGGATGGCAGCACGGATCACCGCTGCACATCCTGCGGAATCTGCGCCAAGGTGTGCCCGCCGCAGTGCATCTGGATTGAGCGCTCATCCGACCCGGAGACCGGTCGGCCGATACCCACGCCCACCAGGTTTTTCATCGACATTGACATTTGCATGAACTGCGGCTATTGCGCCGAGTACTGCCCGTTCGACGCGATAAAAATGGATCACGATTATGAACTGGCGTCCTACGAACGCATCGAAGCGCACATATTCGACAAGGATCGTTTGGACAAACCAGTGGAGTATTACGCGGGCATCCGTCCTACGGAGTACGTGGATGAGGAGAATGCCCGCGCTGAGGAAGATGCAAAGAAAGCAGCGCGCAAGGCCGCCGCTGCCAAGAAGAAAAGTGTGGGCGCGGACAGTAAAGCGGCTGCCGCTTGATTTGCGCTCCGGGCTCCCACGCCGCTTTCAACTGGCACTGAAAATGCTTTTCATAAATGTATCAGCCTGACGCGGAATTGCTCTTCCCCGCCCGCGTAATCCCCGCTCTCGAGGGGCTGCGTGGCGAGCGCTGGGACGAGCTGGTGAACTTAGTATGCTCACAGCCGGAGGGGTCATTGGATGGGCTCGGCTTTTCGCTGATGATGATTCGGCTTGACGGCTGTATGACTTGCCATGCCGGCTCGCACCGGGCGCGGCTCGGCTGCACCGTGTGCGCGCAGCAGGCCACCCGCCGCTACAAAGGCAGCGATGACGATTTGATGGCGGAGTTCCGGCAGGCTTGCGATGATGTGCAGGCATATCTGTGGCTAACGGGAAAAAAGAGGGCGAAGCGGCCCGCTCGTTCGGTGCGGTTCAAGGTGAAGCAGTATGAAGTCTGAGACGGAATCCTCTCCACGATTCGGATGCTCGCTGGCGATTGCCTCCGGCAAGGGCGGCGTGGGCAAATCAACGGTGGCGGTCAATGTGGCCATTGTTCTGGCGCAAGATGGCGCGGCTGTGGGCCTGTTGGATGCGGACGTTTACGGCCCGAACTGCCATATTATGCTCGGGGTGGACAAGCTTCCCCCGCCGCGTGGCAAGACAATGATTCCGGCGGTCGCGCACGGGGTGAAGGTGGTCAGCATGGGCTTGCTGGTCGGCGCGCAACAGCCGCTGGCCTGGCGCGGCCCGATGTTGCACTCGGCCATTCGCCAGTTTGTGGACGATGTTGACTGGGGCAAGCTCGACTTTTTGATTGTCGATCTTCCCCCTGGCACGGGCGACGCGCAGCTCAGTGTGGCGCAGACGCTCTCTCTCAGCGGAGGTTTCATCGTGACGCTGCCACAGGCAGTGTCGTTGGCGGATGCCCGCCGCGGGCTGGAGCTTTTCCGGCAGTTGCAGGTTCCGGTGCTTGGCGTGATTGAAAACATGAGTTATCTCTCCATGCCGGATGGCTCGCAAATGGATGTGTTCGGGCAGGGCGGCGGCGAGCAGCTTGCGGAAGATGCGGGCGTGGCATTTGTGGGGCAGATACCGCTTGATCCGGCAGTGCGGGTGGGGGGCGACGCCGGCGCGCCGATTGTGGTCGCGCAGCCGGAGTCAGAACCCGCGGCGGCGCTAAGGAAAATCGCGGCGACCATCGCCGAAAAAGCTGGCGCGCAATCTCGGCAGCGGCAGGCGGATTCCATCCCGATAGAAGTGATTGAATAATATGTCTGTGACAACATCCCTGGCTAATCCGGTGGTAGGAGTGTGCTTCAATTGGGTCGGCAAAATGTACCATTTTGATGCCAGTGGCCATCCGCAGCTTGCGGCGGGCGACCGCGTGATTGTGAACACGCGGCGTGGCATTCAGATGGGAGAAGTGGCGAAGGTTCTTTCCGAGCCCTCAACCAAAAAGGGTGGGCGAAAGCTGAAAAAGATTGTGCGCATGGCCGCACCAAGGGACCTGGTGCAGCAGCAAGCGTGGCAGGTGCAGGCGCCCGAAGCTCTTGCCTCTTGCAGGCGCGTGGCCGCTGATTTGAAACTCAAAGGTGTCAGGTACCATCGGGCGGAATACAATTTCGACGGTTCCAAGCTGACCTTTTACTATTCCATAATCGCGGAAAAAAGCAGCGGCGTCGGCCGGATGCTCTCCGAGTTGCGCAAAGCCTTCCCGGATTGCGATGTGGAGATGGTGAAAATCGGCCAGCGTGATGTTGCCAAGCTGCTCGGCGGCATCGGTGCGTGCAGCGGGCAACTTTGCTGCCGCACCTTTCTGACCGAATTCAACCCGATCACCATCAAGATGGCCAAAGCGCAGGGAATCTCTCTCAACCCGGATAACATCAGTGGCATGTGCGGACGCTTGCGCTGTTGCCTGCTTTATGAGTACGATCAATATCTGGAGGCTCGCAAGCAGCTGCCAAAAATAAAAAAACAAGTCGGTACGCCTCACGGCGCCGGTCGAGTGGTCGCCCTGAAACCGCTCGCGGACACGGCTACTGTGGACGTGGACGGACGCTATTATGATGTGCGGCGAGAAGACATTGTCCCGTGGAAAGAGTACGAGGCCCTGAAAGCGAAAGCGGCTGTCCATTGCTCGCGACACCCTTCCGGCGGCTGCAGCTGCCCGACGCGGGGCGACTGAGGAGGCCCTCGTCACAGTACGCGATTTTTTTGCAGCCGCCAAGAATCTCGAGGGCGAGTCGATCGCGCAGCGGCGCGATTTCCACCGTCACCCGGAACTCGCATATCAGGAGGTGCGCACCGCGTCCATCGTGGCGCGTCAGCTCGGCGAGCTTGGCATGGAAGTGCATACCGGTGTAGGAAAGACGGGCGTGGTGGGCCTGCTCGGGGCGGAGAGACCCGGCCCGACCGTGCTGCTGCGCTTCGACATGGATGCTCTCCCCATTCAAGAGGAAAACGACACGGATTATGTTTCCACGCAACCCGGGGTGATGCACGCCTGCGGCCACGATGGACATACAGCCATTGGCCTAACCGTGGCGGGGATGCTGGCGCAGCAGCACGAGCGCCTGCGGGGCGCGCTGAAATTCGTCTTTCAACCGGCGGAAGAGGGCGGTTGCGGCGCAGCGGCAATGATCGCGGATGGAGCCCTGCGTGAACCGCGCCCTGATTTTGCCTTTGGTTTGCATTTATGGAACGAACGTCCTTTTGGCTGGGTGGGCGCGACAGAAGGCGAAATGCTGGCCGGAAGTTGCGATTGGGAGTGCGTGGTCAGCGGGGATGGCGGCCACGCTGCCTCGCCTCATCAGACGCACGACCCAGTTGTGGCAGCGGCGCATATTGTGGTCGCATTACAGACGGTCGTTTCCCGCAACGTGCCTCCACTAGAATCTGCAGTGGTGAGCGTGACGCAAATCAATGGCGGCGACACATACAATGTAATCCCGGGTGAGGTGCGCCTTGCCGGGACGCTGCGTTTCTTTCGAAACGCAGTTTGCGACAGAGTGAAACGCCGCATCACCCAGATTTTGGAAAATGTCGCCTCCGCAATGGGCTGTCGGGCGGAGGCGACATTTGGCTCTGGGTATCGGCCCGTTGTCAATGACGCCGATGCAGCACTGCTGGTTCAGGAACTGGCGCGACGTGTACCCGGCGTGACCGCGGTCGCGGACGATGAACGCACGGCTGGGTCGGAGGACTTTGGCGAATTCATGGCCGATATTCCGGGCTGCTTTTTCGTCGTCGGGTCAGCAAACGGTGAGCGCGGACTGGATTATCCCCATCACCACCCCAGATTTGACTTTGACGAGCGCTCGCTGACGGTTGGCGCAACCCTGATGGCGAGCGTGGCGGCGCACCATGTGCTGCCGGATTAGAGCCGGATGCCGGTCAGGTCGTGCGCCAGCGCTCCGGTGATGCGCACCGGCGCTATTTCACCCACTGCCAGTTCGCTCTCCACAATCACCACCCCGTCAATCTCCGGCGCGTCGCGGTAGCTGCGGCCCACGCTCAAATCATCCCCGATGCCCTCAATGAGCACGTCGTGCGTCTGGCCGACGAACTCCTGATTCTTTTGCAGCGATATGCGCTCCTGCAACTCCATCAGTCTGCGCAGGCGTTCAGCCTTGACCGGCTGCGGAATCGGATCGCCCAACGGCTCGCTGGCCGTGCCGGGCTCGAAGGAAAATGCGAAAGCGCCCACGCGGTCAAACTTTAGTGCGCCAACGAAGTCCAACAGGGTCTGGAATTCCGCCTCTGTCTCACCCGGATAGCCCACAATGAAGGTCGAGCGGATGGCGAGCGCGGGCATTGCGGCGCGCATTTTCCGAATTGCGCCGCGTACCCAGTCTAGATTGGCCGGGCGTTTCATGCGCCGCAGCGTCTCGCGGTGACCGTGCTGTAAGGGCATATCGAGATAGGGCAATATTTGCGCATGTCGTGCCATGGTCTCGATAAGTTCATCGCTGACGTAACCGGGATACGCATACATGATGCGAATCCATGGAATGTCGGGCACAGCCACCACCAGCTTAGCAAGCAGCTGCGCCAGGCCATTCTTCATCCCCAAATCATTTCCATAGTCAGTGGTGTCCTGAGAGATGAGCACCAATTCATTCACTCCCATGGCCTGCAGGCGCCGTGTGTCAGCGATTATTGATTCGGGCAGCCGGCTGACGTGCGCGCCTTTGATGAGCGGGATGGCGCAGAAGGCGCATGGGCGGCGACAACCGTCAGCGATCTTCAGATAGGCGCTTCCGCCTTGCATGGCCACACGCGGCGCGCCGTGTTCGTCGCCGCCCACCGTTCGTGATTCGGGCAAATGGTAAATCGGCCTGGCGTTTTTTCTGCGGCGCAGTCGGCGTGCCAATTGGACAATGTCCATCCAGCGCCGTGTGCCAAGGATGCCGTCAATGCCCGGTACATCCTGGATGAGTCGTGCGCCAAAGCGCTGTGAAAGGCACCCGGTCGCGATAAGTTGTTGGCCGGCTCGCTTGTCGGTTGCCAGTTCGCGCAGCGCCTGCAGCGATTCATCGCGCGCTGGGCCGATGAAACCACAGGTGTTCACTATCAGGGCCTCGGCTTGCTCAGGGTTCTCTGTCCTGATGTAGCCCGCTTCGTGCAGAAGCTGTGCCATGCTCTCGCTGTCAACTGTGTTTTTGGCGCAGCCGAGGGAGAGTATGTAGAAAGCGTTCCTGTCCATCATGCGCGCAAAGCATTATCCCATTCGCACGAAGACATTGTCAAACGCAGGCTGCGTGGGCTATAGTATGGACTATGGATGAGCGTGCATTGCGCCTTGGCGTCGACATCGGCGGAACGTTCACCGACTTCGTCCTCTACGATGAAACCAGCAGTGAGTTGCACAGCTACAAGTTTCTTTCCACCCCGCACGCGCCGGAGGGTGCTGTGCTGCAGGGTTTGTCTCAGGCAGGTTACCCGATAGCCACTATCGTGCATGGCTCCACCGTGGCCACCAATGCGCTGTTGGAGCGCAAAGGCGCGCGCACCGCGCTGGTCACCACGCGTGGCTTCGGCGACCTGCTCGCCATCGCGCGCCAGGACCGCGCGGGAATATACGATTTGTTCAGCGGCCGTCCAGCGCCGCTGATCCCCTCGGAGCGCTGCTATGAAATCACCGAGCGCGTCGATTGCAGCGGGCAGGTGTTGCAGCCGCTCGCCGAAGACGAGATTCCCGCGCTGATTGCGGCGCTGAAAGCGAAGCACATACAGGCGGTCGCCGTTTGCATGCTGTTTTCGTTTTTGTATCCCGATCACGAGCAGCGCATCGCCACGGCGCTGCGCGCGGCGGGCTTCCTTGTCTCCATCTCCAGCGAGATTCTACCGGAGTTTCGCGAGTACGAACGCGCCAGCACCACTGCCGTCAACGCGTACGTGACGCCCGTTCTCAGCGGGTACATTGGCCGCTTGGAAAGCAAGTTGAGCGCCAAAGCTGCCAGTTTCCGCATCATGCAGTCCAACGGCGGCAGCATTGGCGCCAGCCGCGCGCGCGCCGAGGCCGTGCGTTCCATTCTCTCCGGCCCGGCCGGTGGCGTGGTCGGGGCGATCTACGTGGCGCGCAAAGCTGGCTTCCGGCAGGTGGTCACCTTCGATATGGGCGGCACTTCAACCGATGTGTCGCTCTCACAGGGCGATATCCGCGTGACGAGCGAAACTGAAGTCGGTGGCCTGCCGATTAGCATCCCGGTCATCGATATTCACGCCGTCGGCGCGGGAGGTGGATCCATCGCGCATGTTGACCCCGGCGGCGCGCTGCGTGTCGGACCGCAGAGCGCCGCCGGGGACCCGGGACCTGCCTGCTATGGAAAAGGAGGGCAGCAGCCGACGGTCACCGACGCGAACCTGGTGCTGGGCCGACTCGCGCCCGAGCACTTCCTTGGCGGGCAGATGGCGCTAAAGAGAGTTGCAGCAGCGGCTGCGCTGGAGCGCCTGGCGCAGCAGGCCGGGCTGGAGCCTGCACCCGGGTTCATGCCCGCCCAGACGGCAGCCTTAGGCGTGATTGAGGTGGTTAACGCCCACATGCAGCGCGCACTGCGCGTTATCTCGGTGGAGCGTGGCTACGACCCGCGCGATTTCACATTGGTCGCGTTCGGCGGCGCTGGAGGTTTGCACGCTGGTGCGCTGGCGCGAGCCTTGGGCATGCGTAGAGCGCTGGTTCCCCGCGGAGCTTCCACTCTATCCGCACTGGGAATGCTCAGCGCGGATGTGGTCAAGGATTATGTCCAGACTGTGATGCTTGGCGGGGGAACTCCTCACGCGGAGCTGGGGAGACTGTTTGCGCCGCTGGAGCGGCGCGCGCTGAGGGATATGGCTGGCGAGAGCTTTACGGCGGAGAGCGTGCAACTGGAGTGTGAACTGGACGTGCGCTATCTGGGGCAGTCTTATGAACTGACTGTGCCGCTGTGCGCCGATTATCAGGCCGAGTATCACCGCGCGCACGCAAAGGCATACGGTCACAGTGATGTGGAGGCAGCACTGGAAATCGTCAACCTACGCCTGCGTGCTGTGGGCCCGGTCGGGCCGGTACCCTTACCGCGCGCTTGGGTCGGGCCTGCCGACGCGACCGCGGCGCTGAGTGAGCACAGGCCGGTGGTCTTCTCCGACGGCATTGTCGAGACGTCGTTCTACGCTGGGGAAGCGTTGCGGCCGGGGCAGATAGTCTCCGGTCCGGCCGTGGTGACCTATGCCGACACCACTGTGCTGATTGCGGAGGGCGACGCAGCCACGGTCGATTCGTGGCGGAATCTGGTGCTTGAAATCGCGGCGTCCGAAGGCCACGGGAGCGAATAGAGTGACGGCGGCTTTTCTGCGAGACCCGATAAAGCTTGAAATCTTCAAGCATTTGCTCGGCTCCGTAGCCGCGGAGATGGGCGCGGCGTTGCGCCGCAGCGCTTATTCTCCCAATATCAAGGAGCGGCGCGATTTCTCGTGCGCGCTCTTCGACCCTGCCGGCAACATGGCTGCTCAGGCGGCGCACATGCCGGTACACCTGGGCGCGATGCCGCTTTCGGTGCAGGCGTGCATGCGTGCGTTGCAGTTCTCGCTGGGCGACGTAGTCATCATGAATGACCCATTTCAGGGCGGCACGCATCTGCCCGATATCACCGTGATCACGCCCGTGTTTGCCGCCGGAGAATTGATCGCGCTTGTCGCCAACCGTGCCCACCACGCCGATGTGGGCGGCGTCTCCCCCGGTTCGATGCCGCTTGCCAGCGAGCTTTTCGAGGAGGGCCTGGTGATACCGCCGCTCAAACTGGTGCAACGTGGAGAGAGCAATCAGGCCTTGTTGGATATGCTGCTGGCGAATGTGCGCACCCCGCAGGAACGCTCCGGCGACATACGTGCCCAAATAGCTGCCAACCGCACGGGGGTGAAGCGCATGAGCGAGCTTATCGCGCGCTACGGAGCAGGCGAGGTGAGCGCCGCAATGCGCGGCTTGCTGCACTACTCCGAGCGCATGACGCGGTGGCTGATTGCTGCAATGCCCGACGGTGTGTATAGGTTCAGCGATTGCATGGATGATGACGGCGTCAATCCTGAAGCGGTCGAAATCAGGGTGGCGGTGACCATTGATGGCGACGCGGCCACGGTGGATTTCTCCGGAACCGCTCCGCAATGCCGGGGCAGCATTAACGCCACCCGCGCCATAACTGTCGCCGCCACTATGTACGTCTTTCGCTGCCTGCTCGGGTTAGATATTCCTGCCAATAGCGGCTGCCTGGCGCCCATCCGCATCATCGCTCCGGAAGGTACCGTGGTCAACGCGCGCCCACCCGCGGCGGTGGCCGGCGGCAATGTCGAAACCTCGCAGCGCATCACCGATGTGCTGCTGGGCGCGCTGGCGCAAGCGACGCCCGAACGTGTGCCCGCAGCCAGCCAGGGCACGATGAACAATCTGACGGTCGGCGGCCTCGATGCCCGCGCCAATCCGCCGCGCCCTTTCGCGTATTATGAGACGGTGGGCGGTGGCATGGGCGCCGGCCCGGGAAAAGACGGCGCGCATGCCATCCACACGCACATGACCAACACTCTGAACACGCCGGTCGAAGCGTTGGAGTACGCCTACCCTTTGCGCGTGCGGAGCTATGAAGTGCGCCGCGGCTCGGGTGGAGCGGGATGCCACCGTGGCGGGGATGGCATCATTCGCGAGATTGAACTGCTCGATGGGGCGCAGGTGACCCTCCTGTCCGATCGGCGGCAATCGCGCCCGTACGGTCTAGAGGGCGGCCAGCCGGGAAAAAGCGGTCGCAATATGCTGCTGCGCGCCGGCACGGAAAAGGAGTTACCCGGAAAAACGCGTTTCACGGCGCGGGCAGGCGACGTTGTCAGCATCCACACGCCTGGCGGCGGCGGGTGGGGGAGTGAAACGTAAAACGTGAAACGTGATAGTTGCGCTTCACGTAGCGTGTTCCTTAACTCTAACATTATCAGCAAAACAAAAAACCGCATCCGCGTACTTCTTGCAGCCTTGCTTCGCGAATTCTGCCTGCAGCCCTAACCGCTTCACAACTTCCCGCCTGTGGTCGATACCCACATCTTTTCCTAGCCCTGCGGCTGCGGCTTCTGTAAACTTCGTTAGTGACACCATGTGTTCCTCCAGTTTCGTAGATTGTTCCAATTCTTGAGATAGCGCATCTATATCTTCCGAATGCCCCTCCAGCTGAATATCCAACGGCTTCTTCCGTGCGGCATATTGCTTCTTGCTGATCGCATCATCCAGATACAGGTCTAGCAGCCGCGACAACTTGCGCTCGCCATTGGCTACCCGCCTCTTCGCTGCTTCTAACTTGGCGCGGGTCGGGCTATCGCCAGACTGCAACCGTTCACCATATTCCTTGAAGGCATCGGCCAGAATAACGGGGTCAGATAGTATCCTGCTCGCATATCCCCACACCGCATCATCCACGGCCTTAGCGGGGTAATAGCCGTGTCCAGCACAGCGGTGGCCGTTGTCGGTGCGGCGTGTCTGCGGGTGCTTGTAGTAGTAAAGCGGTTTTTTCTGGCATCTGGAACTGTTCAGTTGCATACGCTTACCACATACAGAGCAGTACGAAATGCCGCCAAGCAGGAAATCGTAATCTCCCGGAAGTTCACGCACCCTGTGATTCTTCTTGCGGATTGCCTGCGCAGCTTCCCAATCTTCGTCACTGATTATCCGTGGTACTGGTACAGTGATGGGGTTCTCCGTTCGCTTGCCGTACTGCCACTCGCCCTTGTACACCGGCGCTTTCAGCATCCGCAACACCTCCATGTGACTCCAGTCACCATACCCGCTCACCATCTTGTTATTGATGGTGTTCCCCTTGTCGGAATGGCTTGGAATCTTGCGGTCAGTCAGGCGCTGGGCTATCCCCTTACAGCCGAATTTCTTGCCCTTGCCGTTGCCTTTTAGATACAGCTGGTACATCATGCGAACGACTACCGCTTCTTCTTCATGTACTACCAGCGTGCGCTTGCCATCCACAGTGGCTTCCCTGTACCCATAGGGCGGCGCTCCGCAGCAGGTGACGTTCCCGGCCTTGACGCTGCTACGCTTGCCACGGCGGGTACGCTGGGCAATCTTGATGCGCTCGTATTCGGCAACGCTTGCCCGAACGTGCTTCATCAGCCCGCCTTCCGGGCTGTCGTCATAGTTCTCCAGCGCGTACTCAATCCGAACGCCAGAACGCTTCAGTTCATCTTCGATATACAACTGCTTCGCTAAATCCCGCGCCAGCCTATCCAGCTCCCTGCATACCAGCACATCGAACCCACCATCCCTAGCCAACTCAAGGACTTCGTTCAAGTGGGGCAGGTCAAGGTCTGCCCCCGATGAATACTTATCCTCTTGGAATTCGTGCAGGATGGTGTAGCCCTGCTTCCCGGCGTACTCCCGACACATGGCAATCTGGGCATCTAACTTCGATGCTTCATCATGGTCATCACCGGACACTCTGGCGTACAGTACT
>Ga0187833_10001307_pt1 | contig 28562 bp, 26 predicted proteins | sample ETNtaG_37_FD_167968 | JGI IMG/M metagenome (GOLD analysis project Ga0187833, IMG submission 167968) | Marine microbial and viral communities from oxygen minimum zone, Eastern Pacific Ocean - ETNP2014_SV_400_PacBio MetaG (Illumina Assembly) | ecosystem: Environmental > Aquatic > Marine > Hypoxic...
TTCTCACAAATTTTTTTACCAAAGGATTTACGAATGGTTGCAAAGAAGACTAAAACCCAGAAAAAGCCAGCTGCAAAAAAAGTCAAAAGACTTCCAGCGGTCAAAGACAGGTACACCAAAAGTGCCTGTCTGAAATTGCTGAGAATGCAGACCTTACCAAGACTCAGGTTGCGGCAGTCCTTGATGAACTTTCAACGCTCATCGAAAGACACATCAGGAAAGGTGCAGCCGGGGAATTCACTTTACCAGGCTTGCTAAAGATCAAGAAAGTAAAGACAGCTGCTCGCAAGGCTCGCAAGGGTGTACCAAACCCTTTCCGTCCGGGTGAGTTGATGGATGTTGCTGCCAAGCCCGCAAGCACGAAAGTTAAAGTGCTTCCGCTTAAAGGTCTTAAGGATTTTGCTTGAAGTGCAGATCCTGTTTAAAGGGCCGCAATAGCGGCCCTTTTTTCTGACCTCTACTTCTCTGGGCGTGATAGGTGGGCAAGTAACGAGCTATTTGCTTCCCAGTTTTGTCCATCAAATTCCTGGTACTTCACCTGGTTAAAACTCGATTGATCAAGGCACCGAAAATTGATGCTGACCCCATCGGGATTCGATCTGGGAATATAGTAAGACTTGATTCCGCAGGTAGAGCAAAAAAGATGCCTGGCAACATGACTATTGAAACTATAGGTCGACGGGGTGCCATGCCTTAGCCTGAAGGCCGAAGCCGGGACAATCAGGTGAAGATAGTCCGTCATCTGACAGATGGAACAGTTGCACTGATACACAGTGACACTATCCGGCGAGTCGAACTCGAACGCTACCTCTCCGCAATGGCAGCCGCCCTTGTGGATTCCCTGCATACTAGTCACCGAATAAAATTGAATACCAGTCATCTTACCCACAAGCAGACTGTTATCGCTCTAAAGAACTGACTAAGATTAGCGCAACCAATACCTTAGCCCAATGAGACAACCACCAATAAGCCGATTATGAGAGCATCCAAATACAACATTGTCACCCTAAAAGAAACACCTGCTGATGCTGAGATCATTAGCCACCAGTTACTGATCCGGGCAGGCTTTATTCGTAAAGCCGCCTCTGGAATCTACAGCTGGATGCCACTTGGCCTAAGGGTTCTGCAGAAAGTAGAAGCTATTATCCGTGAAGAGATGAATAGAACAGGCGCAATGGAAGTCCTCATGCCCGTGGTGCAACCGGCCGAATTATGGCAGGAATCTGGCCGATGGGACCAATATGACGAGGAGCTGCTGAAATTTACTGACCGGCACCAGCGGGATTTCTGTTTTGGCCCCACCCATGAGGAAGTCATCACTGACCTTGCGCGCAACGAACTAAAGAGCCACCGACAGCTACCGGCCAATTTCTACCAGATCCAGACCAAGTTTCGTGATGAAACGCGACCTCGCTTCGGCGTGCTCCGAGCACGGGAATTCGTGATGAAAGATGCCTATTCATTCCACCTCAATCAGCAAAGCCTGGAAGAAACCTACCAGTCCATGCATGATGCCTATGGCACCATCCTGGACCGGATGCAGCTTGATTTTCGCCCTGTGTTAGCAGATACGGGAAGCATCGGTGGTAGCGCATCGATGGAATTCCATGTTCTCGCTGATTCTGGTGAGGACAGGATCGCCTTCAGCACCAGCAGCGACTATGCGGCAAATATTGAACTGGCTGAAGCGATTGCACCGCCAAAAGATGAGTCAGCCCCGGAAGAGCTTAACGAGATTGCCACACCTGAGGTTCATACCATTGAGCAGGTCGCTGCTTTTCTGAGCGTACCTCCCGAGTCCACAGTCAAGACGCTGATCGTCAAGGGTGAAAATGAACCCCTTGTCGCACTGGTGCTTCGCGGAGACCATAAACTAAACCCGCTGAAGGCTGAAAAACTTGTTGGCGTTGCAGCGCCTCTCTCCATGGCGGAGGACGGTGAAATTAGCAGCGCCATTGGTTGCGCCCCTGGTTCTATTGGGCCCGTAAATCTGGGTTTGCCGATAATAGTAGACCGAAGCGCCGCTGCTCTGGCAAATTTTGTTTGTGGCGCCAATAAGGATGGCTTTCACCTGACCAATGCCAACTGGGCGCGTGATACAACTGAATTCTCGGTCTCTGACATCAGGGATGCGTTAGAGGGTGACCCTAGCCCCGATGGAAAAGGTGTTCTGCAATTCAAACGCGGAATTGAAGTTGGGCACATTTTTCAACTCGGTAAAGAATATTCAACACCAATGAACGCTACCGTGCTCGATGAGAACGGCAAGTCAATCATCATGACGATGGGCTGTTACGGTATGGGAGTTTCGCGGTTGGTCGGGGCAGTCATCGAACAGAAACATGATGACTCAGGCATCATCTGGCCCACCAATATAGCGCCATTTCAGGTAATTATTATTCCGATCAATGCGCACAAATCGGAAGCGGTCACTGAAACATCAGAAAAACTTTACAGTGAACTGACGGAGCTTGGCATTGAAGTATTGCTCGACGACCGTGAGGGCTACAGACCCGGCGCCAAATTTGCAGATTCTGAGTTAATCGGCATTCCCCACCGACTCGTGGTCGGTGATCGTGGGCTGGATAAGGGCGTGATCGAATATACCGAAAGGAAATCTTCTGACTCGAAGGATCTTCCCCTGGAGGGGTTAGTGGAAAATCTTCACCGGCAAATTCGGATAGAGCTCAACATTTAGCCTTGATTTGACATTAATTCGACGTTCAACTAAGGACCTGCCTCCAGGCTTCTAAGCAGTGAAGCTTCAGTCTGGGGTCCTACAAGGGTGGTGTGCAGCGTACCGTCCGCGGTTAACACAAAGGTAGTCGGTAAGACTTCAGGCCTTGTAAAACCAAGTTCGAGAGCAGGGTCAAACCTGAAAACCGGAAACTCAATTCCCATTTTCTTAACAGGTGCCTGCATCTCTTCAGGGTCCGGCTCATCAAAATTTACGCCAAAAATATGCAGCTTGTCTTGATATCCTGCGGCGATTCTATTCAGTTCAGGGATTTCTTTAAGACAGGGTCCGCACCAGGTCGCCCAATAATTAATTATCAGCCATTTACCTTTAAGGTCTGAATAGCGATAGCTGTTTCCTTCCGTGTCTTGAAAATCTGGTTGCTGGCAGGCTGTCAACGATGTCAGTATCAGGGCAATAGTCAGGGCTTTACGCATCAGGCTCACTCGGGACCTGGTTGCTTCTGGGACCGAAACAGACTCTCAAGATCATTTCCAAGAACACCCTGGCTACGAGCAGCGATTGATTGGAAAGTTTCCGAAAGTGTCGCCTCCCATCCTGATTTTTCCTCAAGACTTCTCGCCGGCAGGGGCCAGGGCAATTCCTCGTACAATTCCCATATCGTAATTTCACTCAGATCCTTTAGTAGTACCAGCCCACCCTTGTCGACCGATCTGATTAAATCAAGCGCCACCAGCTGCTGCCGGTATTCAGTCCACTTCTCTAGTTCAATTCTGGAACCCAGGTCACGAATTTTCTTTTCCGTCACCACCTCACCGTTCTGATGTGCCTGATAAAAAACGTCAAGAATAATCAGTACCTGGAACAATGGATCTTCTAACTTATCGCTGCCTTCGAACCGATACACCCCAAGGCTTTTCACCAACTCCGCCCCCATGAGAATGATTGTCCAGGAAACATAGATCCAAAGCAGAAAAAGCGGCACAACGGCAAAAGTACCGTAGATCAATTCAAAATCTGAGCGCGACATAACGAAACCGAAAAGGAATTTCGCCGTTTCAAAAATTACGGCAATAAGCACACCACCTGCCACCGCATGCCTGAGAGGGACCTGTGTATTAGGTACCACCACGTAAATGAGCATAAAGGTTGAGGCGCTGAGAAGTAATGGCAGGAAGCGGAGAAACAAGGGGGAATCAGTAACATCACTAATCAAAGGGATTGACAGTACATAGGTTGTAACGCCAATTCCCACACCAACCAACAAAGGGCCGAGGGAGAGAACCGCCCAATACATCATTAGCCTTTGGAAACCGTGCCGGGGCTCCTTGATGCGCCATATCTCATTAAATGTTCGCTCAATGGTAAACAACATCAAAAAAGCTGTAACTGCCAGGAACACGGCACTCGGAATGCTCAAGTTCTGCGCCTGTTGGGAAAAGCCCCGCAGATATTCCTGTGCCAGTGCAACATTCTCAGGAACGATATTGGAAAAGATGAAATCTTCGAGAAGCCTGCCCATGCCACCAAACGACTCAAACGTTGATAACACTGTATACATGACCGTAAGCGCTGGCACGACTGCAAACAGCGTCTGGTAAGTCAGCGCTGCCGCAGTTGTCTGGCAACTATCCTCAATATAGTGGCGAATAACGAAGCCAGCCAACCGCCAGCTTTGTACCGCACCCTGCCTCACTTTTCCAGACACAGATCTTCCCTCCCCGATACCGCAGGATCAATCCCCGATAACACGCTTACACAATGTTTAGGTGCCACGGGGAAAACTACAATCTACCACAAACTTGCAGTTCTATTGCTCAGCCAGGTGATAAGTGTTGGTTAGGGGGTTTCAGGAGGGGTGAAGGGAATAAAAGCTGGAATTGTTCAGTGGACAATCTTCTCCTGGTAGGCAGGCCGCGCTGCTGGTTCAGTTTCAAATTCCTGGTGTTCATCGAACAGGTCATTGCTGACCTTAACTTCATAGCGCCTGGTTGAAACCTCACCATCAAGGAGTTCCGGGAGCTTCCTGAGAAAATCTTCCATATGGCTCGTTTCAAAATGGCCTTGCAGCGCATCGACGGATTCCCATTCCTGAAACAGGAGCAAGTTGTTTGGATCCGTCAGTCCGACATAAAATTCATAGGTAATACACCCATATTCAGCCTTGCTGGCGGCAGCCATTCGTCGCATTATTTTCAACGCTTCGTCTCTGGTCTCTGGTTTTACAGGGAAAGTCCCGTGGACAATGATCATGGCAAGGCTTGGAGTGGGTAGACCTGAGATTATACAGGCATTTGCGAGGCAGGATATAGATAGTTCAGATGAACTGCACAGGGCGGGAATCAGCCCCCTGATCCGGCAACCAATCCTGCCAGTTCCTCATCGCTGTTGGCACAGACCAGTCAAGGGTAAATAAAAAGGGAATCATCTGATTCCCTTTTTATATAACGTTCTCGCCCAGGCCTATTTCCGCTTCTTCCGCTTGCGCTTCATGGCTTCAAGCTGCGCTTTGCTGGGCTGGGCCTTCAGCAACTTCTTGTAGATCTTAGATCGTTTTGAAATCTTTTTGTGAGAGATATAGAAATCTACCGCCTTCAGCCAGGCACCTTTCAGACCATGGAGATTTATGGAGACCGTCGTGTTGACTATTTTGCCCACCTTCGACGACATAATACCAATCTGGAACACTGGGGTTCTTGTGCCACTTTTTTCCGTCTTCATTCGAAACAGAATGCCACGGACCTTACCACCTTTGTCAAACAAGGCAGTTTTGGCAGCTTCCGCCTTCGCCTTGGCCTGCTTGTTAGCAAGTACCGCATCACGCTGTTCCGCAGTATCTTTTATCTTGGCTCGCGCTGCTCCGCGAAGACGCTTACCATTTGCCTTTAATGAAAAATACTCCTGGTACGTTTTACCAGCTATTTGTCGCCTAACTCGAAACCCATGAAAGCGAGTTGTATCAAGTAATTCTACGCTCATCTCAGTTACCTTTATTTAGTTACGTGGTGGTTCCTGCAACTCTCCCTGTATCTAGCGCAGACCCCAACAAGTCCGGGAAGATTAATCACAAGCAATTTCAGGGAGCGGTAATACTACCTCAATTAGTGTGGAAATGTATCTCTAATCTGGAATTATTGTGATCCTAAGTAGGTACTAACGACACCGCCCCACTAGCAACTAACGAGCTAATTTCACTGTCACTGTAACCAATACCACTGAGCACCTCTGATGTGTCCTCTCCAGCTATCCTGGAGCCGTGAGTCACGCCGACCTCTGTCCTGCTGAACCGTGGCGCTGGTGCGGGCTGCACCATATCATCGAGCTCGACAAAAGTGCTTCGGGCGATATTGTGGGGGTGATCTGCAACCTCCGCGGTCGACAGCACCGGCGCGAAACAAACATCCGAACCCTCCATGATTTCGCGCCATTCGTCTCGTGTTTTTGTCCTGAACACCTGTGCGACCTTGTCTTTGTATTCAGGCCAGCGATTCTGATCCATCTGGGCAGAGAACACCTCTGGATCGAGGCCAGTCTTTTCAAGCAACAGTGCATAAAACTGGGGTTCAATAGAACCAACGGATATAAACTCGCCATCACTGGTTTCGTAGGTGCCATAAAAATGCGCTCCGCCATCCAACACATTACTTCCGCGTTCGTTTTTCAAGGAGCCTGCCCCCTGCATAGAATAGAACATCGACATGAGGATAGCCGCGCCATCCACCATGGCGGTATCGACTACCTGCCCCTTACCAGATTTTTTTGCTTCAAGTAGCGCGCAAACCAGACCAAAAGCAAGCATCATACCGCCGCCACCAAAATCACCAACAAGGTTCAAGGGTGGCACTGGTTTTTGATCCTTTTCGCCGATTGCATGCAAAGCGCCCGTTAACGATATGTAATTGATGTCATGTCCTGCCGCATGGGCCATGGGACCTTCCTGACCCCACCCGGTCATGCGACCAAAAACCAGTTTTGGATTCCTGCCCATACAGTCCTCAGGTCCCAAACCAAGCCTTTCTACTACACCGGGACGGAACCCCTCAAACAGCGCATCGGAACTTTCACACAACTTGAGTATCACGTCTTTGCCGGCATCACTCTTCAAGTTAACCGCAATAGATCTTCGACCCCGCGTCAATACATCCGCATTGCGGGTAGAGTGGCTGCCCGCTCGATCAACCCGAATCACCTCAGCGCCCATATCCGCCAACATCATTCCGCAAAATGGACCGGGACCAATTCCCGCTAGCTCAATTACTTTTGTTCCTGTCAGTGGTCCCACCTAGCTACTCCCTTTTCAAATTTGGTTGATCTATTTAGTCACAATCAAAATGTCAGGGCAATCTCTGTTCTTTATATCGCTGATGGCTCTTTATCCCGCTGATGGCTCCAGCTATGATTCGTGGAAAACCGGAAGCTGCCCATGAGTGAGTTGCTTGAACATATCGAGATCGAACCGGATGGGGGTGCTACGGCATCAGTCATCTGGCTGCATGGTCTTGGTGCAGATGGTCACGACTTTGAACCCATCGTACCGGAGCTGGACCTGGAGTCACTGCCAGTCCGTTTCATATTCCCTCATGCGCCCCTTAGACCTATCACCATCAATGATGGAGAGGAAATGCGGGCCTGGTATGACTTTATTCCCCACTCCGAGACAGCGGGCAACGAAGACATCATACAATCAGCACTGGAAATTCGTCGTTTCCTCTCAAGGGAGATCGAACGCGGTATCGATTCCAGCAGGATAATCCTGGCAGGGTTCTCCCAGGGTGGCGTGATCGCGCTACACGCAGGTCTGCGTTATGAAAACAGACTAGCGGGGATCCTAGCACTTTCTACTTACCTGCACGACTTCACCGGAACGGAAAGTGAGTTAACCGACGCAAATCTCGCCATTCCCGTCATGATGGCCCACGGGACCATGGACCCCATGATTCCAATCATGCGGGCAGCGACATCGAGGGAGAACCTCATTCGTCTCGGCTATGATGTCAGATGGTTCGACTACCCCATGGGCCACCAGGTATGCATCGAGGAAATTGAAGAGATATCCCGCTTTTTCCAGGAAATCCTGTAGGTCATGGTTGACCTTCACACCCGCTTAGATTTGAGCGAGTTCCTGTCCGGAAATTGCACATTCTGAACCAAATATGCGGTACACATAAAGCCATAGCCTGTAATAATAGTCACTTGCTAAGAACGGGGCTGCCTAGGATAGCCCGCTCGATGTTGGCAAATGGACAAACTAGCCAGGAAAATAAATGCTGACCAGGCATGAGAAGGTGGTCGCCAAATACCTGCGGGAATACGCCGAACCTGAAGTAAATGCCCTGCCTAAATTATCTCACTATGACTATTGCCTGGTCATTCCAGCCTACGATGAGACGCTCGAAAACCTGGAACGCACATGGTACCAGCTCAAAGAAAACTACCTTGTAATCCTGGTAGTCAATGCACCCCACCAGGGGCATGCTGCAACATTGAGGCTCAAGCAGGACATTATCCGCCAGGCTGGCGTTGTAGATTCCGTAGGACACTGCTCCTATGTGCCCGGCAACCCGGACATCCTACTGGTTGATCGATGCACTGACGGGGATACTATACCGCCTCGACAGGGAGTCGGATTGGCGCGAAAAATCGGCGCCGATATCGCCTTACGGCTGGTATCCGAGGGCAGGGTCGAGTCACCACGAATATCCTGCACCGATGCGGACGCGATTCTGCCGGAAAACTATTTCGCAACACCCCTTGCCAGTACAGATGCTGCCATCGTGTTTCCATTCCTGCATCAGCCTGACCCAGGGTTGCAACTGCCAACCCTGCTCTACGATCTGTCAATCATCTACTATGCCTGTGGTCTCAGGTCGGCTGATTCTTCCTATGCTTACACCAGTCTGGGCTCCACCATGGCAATTAGCGCCAATCACTACGCAAAGGTCAGGGGGTTTCCCAGACGCAATGCAGCCGAAGATTTCTACCTGTTAAACAAACTGGCGAAAACGGGCGCGATCCAAAGCGTACCGATACAACCCATCCTTCTCGAGGGCAGACTATCAGACCGTGTTCCATTTGGGACTGGCGCCGGCATCGGCAAAATTGCGGACATGGAGAACCCTCTGGAGGATTTTCACTTCTATAATCCGGACATTTTTAGACTGCTCAAGGAATTTCTGGCTGCCCTGGCTTCAACCTGGGGTGAACCTCATGCATTGGCTGGTACCAGCGAGGAAATACGAAACTACTGCGAGCAGTGTGAGCTGGAAGCGCTCATCGCAAAGCAAATTCAGAGCCAAACCCAGAGAAGCGTATTCGAGAAGTTCCTGCATGACTGGTTCGATGGATTCAGAACCGTTAAGTTTGTTCATTTTATGCGAGATCGCTACCTGCCATCGGTTCCCATAACCGGACTCTCCGAGGCCGGGTTTATTGATGCATTTTCACTGGCAGATCTGCCAGGACTAAGACATCAGCTATCAAGGCAATTATTCAAGACATCGCAATAGGACTGCTGACTAAAACACGGGATGCGAACATGCTAAAATCTCATCTTGAGATCGCACGCTTTTCACCCATGACGTAATGACCCGGGATTCCAGCTATTCACTGGAACGATGAGATATGCACAAGATTTTCATAGATGGACAGGCAGGCACTACCGGTTTGCAGATTCACCAACGCCTTCAGCACAAGGCTGACATCTGCCTGCTGAATATCGCCGATGAAGACAGGAAAAACCGGGACGTCAAGCGCCAGATAATGGAAGAAGCAGACCTGGTCATCCTGTGCCTGCCGGACGAGGCCGCTATAGACTCTGTTAAACTCGCTTCTTCCGATAAAACCAGGTTCATCGACGCTAGTACGGCACACAGAACGAACGGTGCGTGGGTCTATGGCCTGCCGGAAATGAATGGCGAAAACAGATCCAGAATTGAATCCGCACAAAGCGTCTCGAACCCTGGCTGCTACCCGACCGGATTCCTGCTGCCACTCATCCCACTGATCGAACAGGCATGGTTAAAGCCCTCCGCGCAAATAAGTTGCAGCGCCGTTTCCGGCTATAGTGGCGGTGGTCGAAAGCTGATTGAGGCATACGAGAAGCAGGAAAGGGACAATCCAGGCGACCTCTGGCATTCAAGACCCTATTCGTTGCGACTGTCCCACAAGCACCTGAGCGAAATGCAACATTATGCAAATCTCGATTCACCCCCGCTGTTTCTGCCGAGTGTCGCTCATTTCGCGCAGGGCATGCTGGTCAGTACCGGGCTATTCAGGGAGTCTTTCAACCAGGCGGTTGACCCTGGGCAGGTTGTTGAACTTCTCATGTCTACCTATAGGGATGAGCCCTGCGTCAATGTCTATGGCCCAAATGATGAATCACAGCTTCAGGGTGGTTTCCTGGATCCGCAGGCTAATAACGGAACAAACCGCCTGGACATTTTTGTATTTGGGAATGAACAACAAATCCTTCTGGTCAGTCGGCTGGACAACCTTGGCAAAGGTGCCAGCGGAGCTGCGATTCAAAACCTAAACCTGATGCTGGGTAGGCCAGAGCTCGAAGGACTTTCTAGCTAGCTAGTTCCTGTCTGTAAAAAAGGTAAATTTTGCTATATGTCAAGACACACCATTAACGTTAGGTGTATAAAACAATCACTTGCATAGAACGGGTCCGCCTAGGATAGCTCGCTCGATGTAAGAAAACGGACAGGAACTAGCCACTTTTCAAGAGGGCAAGAGATATGAAACTAACTGATTTGTCTGCTGACGAACTGAATACAAGACAATCCGAACTATTGAGTGCTTACACTCAGTTCAAGGAGGCCAGGCTATCCCTCGACCTCACTCGGGGTAAACCCTGCGCGGAGCAACTCGATCTCTCAAACGATCTGGATGGCATTCTCGAAGGTTTTTTCCTGCTCCAGAATGGCACCGATGTCCGCAACTATGGTGGCATTCTCGGTGTCCCGGAAGCCCGCCAGATGGGCGCTGATATCCTTGGGCTCCAGCCGGCACAAGTTATGGTGGGTGGCAACAGCAGCCTCACTCTTATGTATAACATGATCGCTCACATGGCCCCCCAGTGGGACGCAGAGGCCAGGGAAATAAATAGTAAGGTAAAGTTCCTGTGTCCGGTCCCCGGCTACGACCGGCATTTCACTATTTGTGAATCCTTCGACATTGAAATGATCAATGTCGACCTCCTGTCAACTGGTCCCGATATGACCGTTATAGAGAACCTGTTGGCACAGGACCCTATGATAAAGGGTATCTGGTGCGTCCCGAAGTACAGCAATCCGACGGGCCATACCTACGATGAGGAGACAGTTAAACGATTTGCTCAGCTCGGTAAAATTGCTGGTCGCAATTTTCGGATCATGTGGGATAACGCCTATGTGGCCCACCACCTGACCGACAACCCTGCACGGTTGCACGACCTCATGGATGAATCCATGCAGGCGGGAACAGAAGACAACCTGGTGATGCTGGCATCTACTTCCAAAATCACGTTCGCTGGTGCTGGAATTTCCTTTCTGGGCACGTCGGAAAAAACCCTGGCTGCTTTTGAGAAATTCCTGACGCCTCAGGTGATCGGTTTTGATAAGGTAAATCAGCTGCGTCACGTGCGCTTTCTGCAGGACGGCGGCAACCTTGCAGAACACATGAACAAACACAGGACATTGCTGGGTCCTAAATTTGAAATGGTACAGAACAAGTTGCAGGAAGCACTGGGTGACAAGGGTATTGCCGAGTGGACCAGGCCGGAAGGTGGCTATTTCATTTCACTTGACACGCTCCCCGGTATCGCAAGCAAGGTGATCAAGTTCGCTTCTGATGCAGGTGTGAAGCTAACCCCGGCTGGCGCCACCTATCCTTATGGCATGGACCCGGAGAATCGGAATATCCGCATAGCCCCAACCTTCCCGTCCCTTACAGACCTTGAAAAAGCACTGAATGTCCTGGTTGTTTGTCTTGAGCTCGCTTCTGCCGACCATTTACTGTCGCAGTAAATGGGTCAGCTTAGTCCGCTTGATACCATCGTATTGATCCTTTATCTCGGTGGCCTGTTTGCCATGGGTCTTTATTTTTCGGGTAAGAACAGGAGTACTGAAGAATATTTTCTAGGTGGTAGAAGGTTCAAGGGGTGGGTCATAGGCCTGTCTCTGGTAGGCACTTCCATCAGTTCCATCACTTTCCTGGCTTATCCGGGTGATGCTTTTAAGACCGCCTGGCTCCGCTTCCTGCCTAACCTGATGCTACCCGTAGCAGTACTTATAACGGCAAAGTATTTTCTTCCCTTCCTGAGAAGGAATAATACGACCACGGCCTATGAGTACCTGGAGTTCAGGTTCGGACCTTCAATTCGAGTGTACGGCGCCGTCGCCTTTATTGTTGCGCAGGTCGTTCGGGTCAGCCTGATCCTCTACCTGGTTTCACTGGTGTTACAGGAAATTACAGGATTTGACGCGACCCTGTGTATTCTCATTGCCGGCTTGGTGGTATCTGCCTACACCATTATCGGTGGTATTGACGCAGTCATCTGGACAGATGTTATTCAGACTCTGGTGCTGCTGCTGGGTGGAATAATGTGCCTTCTTGTAATCGTAAACGCCCTGCCCGGTGGCTTTGTACAAATATTGGAGGTTGCCGGTAACGATGGGAAGCTTGCATTTTCAGAATTACGTGGAAATGACCTGGTTCCCGTTGCATGGAGCCTCAGCCTTCAAGATAAAACCATCAGTATGATGCTGATAATCGGTCTGATCAGCTGGCTGACGGAATATTCAAGCAACCAGAACACGGTACAGCGATTTTGTGCTTCCCGGTCAGAATTGGAAGCACGAAAGGCTATCTATATTTGCGCGCTGGTGAGCATTCCCACCTGGGCTTTCTTCATGTTCCTTGGCACGGCTCTATATGTCTTCTTCCAGGTATTTCCTGCGCCGGAAGCGAGTGAGATATTACTGGGCGAAAAGAAAGCTGAACAGATTCTTCCGTTTTTCATTATTCATCACCTGCCACCTGGACTCGTTGGACTGGTGGTAGCAGCGGCCCTGGCCGCGGCGATGTCCTCACTGGACAGCAGTATCAACGCCATTTCCACCGTCTCCGTTTCAGATATATACCGCCGACACATCAACAAGACATCCGATGACGGGCACTATTTGAATGTAGCGAGAATCGTTGCCTCAGCAGCCGGGTTGATGATGATCCTGGGCGCGGTCTACCTGACCAATACGCAGACCAAAACCCTTCAAGACACGGCCACCATACTGACATCACTACTCGCTGGCGGCCTGCTGTCTATTTATTGTATCGGCTTCTTCACCAATCGTGGCGATGCGAGGCACGTCCTGTTCGGCACCGGCGGAACGATGATCTTTACTGCCTGGACCATTGCCAGCTCGAGATCCCTAATTCCCGATGCGGTCAGCTTTCCATTCGACCTTTACTATACGGGCCTGATTGGCAATATCATCATGTTCACCCTGGCTTTCGGCTTAAGCCTTTTGCTGGACTCAAACCGGGATAAAACAGGTCTGACGATCTGGTCATGATATGATGCGTGCGCCATGAACTTTATAAAGAAACTCTTGACTGATTCCGAACACAACCCGACAGAAGAAGCCCTCGACGAGGTTAGCGTTGACTTTGACACGCTGGACCTGCCAGTTGAACTAAATGACGCCATTGCCAGGCTGGGATTTACATCCTGTACGCCTGTGCAATCAGAGGTTCTGCCTTTCAGCCTGGATGGCAGGGACATCGTTGCCCAGGCACAGACTGGTACGGGCAAGACTGCTGCATTTCTAATTTCCATCATCACCTATGACCTGGAAAACCCCGAGCTCAATCAGCGCCCGGCAGGAACGCCATTCGCCCTGATCATCGCACCGACGAGGGAGTTGGTACTGCAAATCAGCGCAGATGCGGAAGACCTGGTCGAAAATACCGATATCACAATAGTCCCGGTAGTAGGCGGCATCGACTACGAAAAGCAGAAAAAGGCACTGACAAAACCAGTTGGAATAGTGGTAGCTACCCCCGGGAGACTCCTCGATTTTTGCCGGTCAAACGTGATCGATTTATCAAGGGTCGAACTGCTGATCATTGATGAGGCCGACAGGATGCTCAGCATGGGTTTCATTCCCGATGTCAAGGCGATAATCCAGCGCACACCTAGAAAAGACAAGCGGCAAACGCAACTATTCAGTGCTACTTTCAGCGAAGATATCAAACGCCTTGCCACGAACTGGACCCTTGATCCGGTAAGAATTGAGATTGAGCCAGAACAGATAGCAGTAGATTCAGTTGAACAGGTCGTCTATGCCGCATCTGAGGAAGACAAATACAAGGTACTCTATAACCTGATAAAGGTTCATGACCTCAATCGAGTGCTTGTTTTCGTGAACCGCCGCGATGAAAGCCGCAAGCTGGAGGACAAACTTTACCGACACGGCTTCAACACAGGCCTGCTAACGGGGGAAGTCCCGCAGAAAAAACGTATCAAAACACTGGACCAGTTCAAGCAGGGTGAGATTGAAGTTTTGGTCGCAACGGATGTCGCTGGACGGGGAATTCACGTCGAAGATATAAGCCATGTGGTCAACTACAATCTGCCGGAAGATCCTGAAGACTATGTCCACAGAATTGGCCGAACCGGGCGAGCGGGCGCGAAGGGTGTCTCCGTTAGCCTTGCATGCGAAACTGATGCCTTTATGTTACCGGCAATAGAAGAACTGCTTGGCGAACCACTCAGTTGTGAACAGCCAGACCCGACTCTGCTGGAAGACATACCGGCACCGCACAAGAAGTCACACCTGAAACCATCCAGCTACAATCAAACTGGTAGGAGACCATCTAGCAGGAGATCAGGCAGGTAATCAGGCCATGGATATTACCGGGTCAAAAAAACCGCGCCCATTGATATCGGCTACTGAAATTGAGCAGATGCATGAATCTGTCCACATTCACCAATTCAATGACAATGCGATTCGCCATTCACGCTCTCTGGGAGATAGTGTCGGTCTATCGAACATTGGAATTCACCTGGTCAGGCTTGAGCAGGGACGCGAGTCCACACAATTTCATTTTCATCACTGTGACGAGGAATTTCTATACATACTTTCTGGATCTGGTGTGGCTCAGATAGGTGATGGGGAGCACACAGTCTCAGCCGGCGATTTTATGGGATTTTGCCAGCAGTCATTACCGCATTCCCTGTACAATCCCAATAGTGAGGAACTCGTTTATCTTATGGGCGGTAATCGCAGTGAGATCGATATCTGTGATTACCCGCGGATAAATCAACGCATGTATCGAGTGAAGGGAGAAAAAGAATACGTTGACATGGATCAGCTTCACAGTATCCCTGAGCAAAATGCCACTGAGAAAAAAAACTAGTCTAATCTTTGGCGCCTGTCTCCTGCTCATGGGGTGCCAGACGACATCGGTCACCAGTGAGCCCCCGGTCATCGGCTATGTTACTCGTACCGAGGGGTTTCCAGTCGTCAACCGCAACAACCAGGAGTATATCCTGGCCCGCCAGTCGAAAATCTATGAGGACGATATCTTTGACACCAACAAATCATCCAAACTGGAGATCAGCCTAGCGGACAACACGGTCATTTCCCTGGGACTGCGCTCCCACCTTGTACTGCATCGATTTCTCATGAAAGAAAACTCATCATCGACAAGGCTCACCCTGACAAAAGGCGCCCTGCTTACCAAAATGACCAGGCCTGCCAGTCTTGAACTGCAGACACCGCTTGCGGCAATACGGTTGCAGGAAGCCGGTGTCTATGCCAGTTTTATGGCAAATAGGCTCGAAGCTGTCATGACCAGCCCTGGTAACATGGTCGTTAGCAACGATGACGGTGAAGCGGTGGCTAGTGCAGCTGGTTTCGGTACCACCGTAATCGCGGGGTCAGCACCACAAGCACCCCTCAGCTGGACTCCTCGCAGGTTGCAGCGCGTCCTCAGGGAAACAACAGTACAAAGTAAAAATTAGGACGCGGACCGCAAGCATAAAGCCGACAACTATATTGGGATAAACATGGCCAGAATGGAAAATAAGAAAGTACTGATCACCCAGAGTAACGACTACATGGGGCCCGCCATTCAGGATCTGTTTGTCAGGGAGGGTGCAGTAGTCACTGCAAAGGCTGGGGTAGTTCCCTTCGATGACAGTTTCACAGGTTACGTCAGGGATTGTGCAGATATCGATATTCTCATTGCCAATCTATCACACGATCCAAAAAATACAGCCATTGGAGACATCAGGGATGACGACTGGCAATCACTGTTTAATACCATGGTGCACCCCTTGATGTATCTGATCCGACATTTTGCCCCCCTCATGGCAGCCAGGGGACAAGGCAAAATCGTTGCCATAACCAGTGCCGCCCCACTCAGGGGTATTCCGGGCTCCAGCGCCTATTGTGCTGCCCGTGGCGCTCAAAACGCATTTGTTCGGGCTGCCGGGCTGGAGTTCGCGCCAGCCAATGTGCAGATTAACGCCATTGCTCAGAATTATGTCAGCAACCCTGAATACTACCCGGACGAACTGGTCGCATCTGAGCGCTTTCAGAAGCACCTGGCTCGGAATGTTCCGATTGGCAGGGTTGCCAGGGAGGATGAGCAGGCTGAGCTGGCACTTTTCCTGGCCTCTGACAAAAGTGATTTCATCGTGGCCCAGATTATGCCCTTTGCCGGCGGGTGGGTTACCAGTTGTTGATTTCTTTAGGTCGCCGCCAACATGTCCACTGATAAAGCCAACATTAAGAGGGAAAAAGTCCACACCTGGCATATTGAAATGCTGGATCGAACCCACAAAACCGATGAGGATCTGCGGAAGGGCTATGACCTGAAACTGGTGGAATCACCCCTTCCCGAGTTAAACAGGTTTCTCTATGTCATTGTGGGTGCACCCTGGACCTGGTACATGAAGTTGCCCTGGTCTTACAAAGAGTGGCAGGACTACCTGGGCGCGAATATCCAGACCTGGATAGCCTATAAGGGTGGCACGCCCATAGGCTATTTCGAGCTGGACCTGCAACCCGAAGAGAGTGTTGAAATTGCGTACTTTGGCCTTATCCCTGAGGCTATTGGTCGGGGTTTTGGGAAAGCCCTGCTACAGGATGCAATCGTCAAGGCATGGGACTTCGGCGGAAAACGTGTGTGGCTGCATACCTGTTCACTGGACCATCCCCAGGCATTAAACAACTACCTGGCAAGGGGGTTTAAGGTGTTCAAGGAAGAAGAACTGATTGAAGAAATTCCCATCGCTGCTATACAGCCCTGGGAAGGGGCCAATAAGTCATACTGATTTGGCTTTTGTTAGCCGCCGGGGAATTCGCCACCCACTTTTCCTGCCCACTTTTCGCACCCAACTTCCCGCCTGAGGACAGCCGTTAGAATATCAAACAATATTCGAAAAATTGTTCACTATTTTGATGCTTTATCCCTCGAGTCGGTGTAAACCCAAAGTAGAAATGTCCGCTTTTCTGCCAAGTAGAAATGTCCGGATTTTGCTCTGCTTTTTCATATGATTACGTTACTTCAGCGCGTTCTTGAGTTGCTGACCCGAACTTAAAGTTGCGCCATGGGTTATCTTTTGCTGGTTTGCTTGTTTTCTGCTTTTGGATAGCCTGGTCCACGCGATGGTTGATCGTTTTCTCATTATCCGTCGGCCTGGGCGCTTCTCCCAGGTGATAGGTTTTGTATGGAATGACCTCATTTTCTACCTGGATAGATACCCGGCCATCATAGTGCTTACAGACCGTTGCTGTTTGCTTCGCCCATCGATATTTATGATCCGGTTTTTGTAGCTGATACACCGCGTTCTCAAATCGAACCTCCAGGGATTTTGAGATGACCCGTAGATGATGTCTCGACAGAATCAAATCAAGCTCTGCTTTTGTCTCTTGAACCTGTCGGTGTGCATCAACTTGAAGCCTGGCGGGTTTAGCAAAACGCTTGTTAAAATCGGCCATGAATATCGGTAGAAATGGGTTTGCCTGCGCAATGTTATCAATACCCTCAAGCCTCATCTCCTTGATTAACCGATCTTGTAATGTTTTGTTCATTCGCTCAACCCGACCTTTAGCTTGTGGTGTGCTGGCATGAATGGCCTCGATATTAAGCGTGTCTAGTACGCGACCAAACTGGGTCATCGTGTGCCCATCTGCCGTTTCAGTGTTAATGCGAAATATACTGTGTTTATCGCTGTAAAAGCTCACTGGCCGCCCATCCCTGCTCAGATAGCCCTGCAGTACCGACATATAGGCTTGTGTCGTTTCCTGTGGCCAGAACTCTGAACCCATCAGTTCACCCGTGGCGTCATCAATAAACACAATCAGCGTACATCGTGGCCCCCTGTCTTCAAACCAGGCATGCGGTGAACCATCGATTTGAATCAACTCTCCCCGACAAGGTCGTCGTTCACGCAATTGATGAACGGCCGGCTGACGTTTCCGTTTGGGTTTCCATAAACCCACCTGGGTCATGATCTGACGTAGGGTCTCGACAGAAAGCTTGATGTCATGCCTTTCCAGCAGTTTTTCCTGAGCAAGTGTGGGGCCAAAGTCAGCGTAGTGCTCGGAAACGATCTCGGCAATCTGTTGCCGTAATACGTCTGGTAGCCGGTTATTACTGGGTTTACCCCTATGTTTTGAGATGAGCCCCTGCTCGCCATATTCTTTGTAACGATCTAGCAATCGACGGACCTGCCTGGCAGATCGGCTCATCATCTTGGCCGCAGCCTCCTGGCTAAGCTCTTTGCGATCGACACGCTGAATGATTGATAGACGATCAAGCTCTTTGCGGCTCATGTTGTAAATCTCCTCTGTCAAAGTAAGTTTCCTCTAAAACAAAAGAGGACACTTTAACTTTGGAGAAACCGGACATTACTACTTTGGCGCTACATTATCCCTCGAGTCGGTTGCGTGTTTCAGCGAACAGGTGTACATTCCCCATCGGGCTGCGACTGGTGATTTGAGACGCTCAAACCCCGACACTCCATGACGTAGCATATTCAGTAGCAGATGCAAGGAAGTTGACGCAATATGAGTGTGAGCCACGCAATCCAGCGAAGCGTTCCGGTGAATGATTTGGTACTAAAAAAGACAATACGCTCTTCCTTGAAGCGACCCGTTGGCTGTGCGGTAGTGGTGGGGAAACACAATTGATTGAATCTCCTCTCTTGCCCCTGGTTGTATATTTCCTTGCAGTCATTTCACTGGTTATGATTATTCTGGCCTTGTCCTTCGTCATAGGCGGACGTTCAGAAATGTCCGGGGCAACGATAGAGCCCTTTGAGTCAGGAATCGTCACGATTGGGTCCTCAAAGGTGCCCCTATCGATTGAGTTCTACCTGGTAGCCATATTTTTTGTAATTTTCGACCTTGAAACCGTCTTCATTTTTGCCTGGGCGGTCGCTTTTTACGAACTTGGACTGTTTGGCTACCTTGCAGTATCAGTATTTATACTGGTCCTGGTTGTGGCACTCATTTTTGAATGGAAATCCGGAGCCCTCGACTGGGGCATTAAAACGAGAACAGGTCTTAATAGAGAGCCTTCAGCGGTTCTTAATAAAGAGCCTTCAGCGGTTGTTATTGAAGAGCCTTCAGCGGTTCCTAATAAAGAGCCTTCAGCGGCTGATACTAGAGAATAATCAAATGGAATGGAGCCTCGACAAAATAGATGATTCACAACGACTGCCGCAGGTAGATAAGTCGTTTGAAGAGCATATCCAGAAGAATATTGCCCTGGCGAAACTGGAAGACCTGCTTGCATGGGGCAGGAAACACTCCATCTGGCCCTTTAACTTTGGTTTATCCTGTTGCTACGTGGAAATGGCGACAGCATTTACCAGCCGCTTCGATATGGCGAGATTCGGCTCAGAAGTTATCCGCGCAACGCCTAGGCAAGCTGACCTGATAGTAATCTCAGGAACCTGCTTCTTGAAAATGGCGCCAGTTGTTCAGCGACTGTACGAACAGTTGCTGGAACCGAAGTGGGTAATATCCATTGGCTCCTGTGCAAACTCGGGCGGAATGTATGACATTTATAGCGTCGTTCAGGGAGTAGACAAGTTCATACCGGTCGACGTCTATATCCCAGGGTGTCCTCCACGCCCTGACGCGTTTCTGCAAGGTCTGACATTGCTCCAGGATGCTGTCGGCCAGGAAAGAAGACCATTAAGCTGGGTCGTTGGCGACCAGGGTGTGATCAAACCTGAAAAAGTAAGCCAGCGCGACCTCCATAACGATGAGCGAATGAAGGCGACCTTACTCAGGGAACCGAACCAAGTATAAAGAGAGGAACAACGTGGCTGCGGTAATGGATGCTGCTGACAATGAGCTTGTGGGGGAACTTAGTAACCAGTTTCCAGGCACCTCATTTATTGAGCAACAGACTTTCGACAATATTACTACCCTTTGGGTCCCCCGTGACAAACTCTTGTCTGTACTCGGCTACCTGAAGCGTGATTGTGCCTTTGAGATGCTATTTGACCTGTGTGGCGTTGATGAAAGAACGCGGGTACATACGGAAAATTTGCCGGAAAGCGACTTTTCCGTTGTTTATCACCTTGTTTCCTTCTCACAATACCGGGATATCCGCATAAAGGTAGCCCTGAAGGAAGCTGACTGTAAGCTGCCCACTGCCATCCCCGTCTGGCCCAATGCCAACTGGTATGAGAGAGAAGCCTGGGACATGTTCGGTATTGTCTTCACAGGCCACCCAAATTTATCTCGAATCCTGTTACCTGCCACCTGGGAAGGTCACCCCCTAAGGAAAGACCACCCGGCGCGCGCGACAGAATTGGAACCCTTCCGTATGACGAAGGAGCGCCAGGACAAAGAGCAGGAAGCAATGCGATTTGTTCCTGAAGACTGGGGAATGCAACGAAAGAACGAACACACGGAGTTCATGTTCCTGAATCTTGGGCCAAACCACCCCTCGGTTCACGGTGCATTCCGCATCGTCCTGCAGTTAGATGGCGAGGTGATTGTTGACGCCGTACCAGAAATTGGTTTTCACCATCGTGGCGCCGAAAAGATGGCTGAAAGGCAAACCTGGCACACCTATATACCTTATACCGACCGTATTGATTACCTGGGCGGTGTGATGAACAACCTGCCCTATGTAATGGCTTTGGAGAAGATGGCGGGTATTAAAGTACCGGACCGGGCCAAAGTTATCCGTATCATGCTGGCAGAAATGTTCAGGATTATCAGCCACCTGGTGTTCTACGGCACCTTTGTCCAGGACGTCGGCCAGATGTCCCCAGTATTTTTTACGTTTTCCGACCGGGAAAAATTATTTCGTATCATTGAGGCCATAACAGGCGGGCGCATGCATCCCGCCTGGTTCCGAATCGGCGGTGTCGCCCATGACTTACCCGAAGGCTGGGAAAAAATGGTTCAGGACTTTGTTGATTTCATGCCCAAGCGCCTGGATCACTACGACAAGATGTGCATGCAAAATAGCATCCTAAAGAATCGTTGTGTTGATATTGGCGTCTTTACCAAAGAAGAGGCACTCGATTGGGGTGTCACTGGTCCTGGACTTCGTGCGACGGGCGTAGACTTCGACTGGAGAAAGAACCGCCCTTATGGCGGCTATGATCAGTTCGATTTCGAGGTGCCCGTCTTCCACAAGGGTGATATCTACGACAGGGCGCTGGTGCGTATTGAAGAAATGCGCCAGAGCGTACGGATTATCAAACAGTGCCTGGATAATATGCCAGCCGGCGCCTACAAATCGGATCATCCTGTGACCACGCCGCCGGTCAAAGACAAAACAACGCATGACATTGAAACCCTGATCCATCATTTCACGAATGTGAGCTGGGGACCTGTTATTCCACCAGGGGAGTGCAGCGTCACCATTGAAGCAACCAAGGGCAACAACATGTACTACCTCACCAGTGACGGTGGCAGCATGTCTTATAGAACACGAATACGGGTGCCCTCATTCCCCCACTTACAACAGATCCCATTGATCAGTCGCGGCCTTCTTATTTCCGATCTAATCGCAATCCTGGCAGGGGTCGATTTTGTCATGGCTGACGTGGATCGGTAACCAGGTTAACTTAATGAGCATGGCACAGGACAAAATGGTATCAGCCTTATCCGAGCAGGAAATCGAGGAAATTGAAGCTGAAATCAGTCACCTGCCCAACCGGCAGGCTGCAGCTATTGATGCCTTGAAAATAGTACAGGGCCACCGCGGCTGGATCTCAGATGAAAGTCTTGGTGCTATCGCAAATTTGCTGCAAATGAGCACTGCAGAATTAGACGGAATCGCCACATTTTACAGCCTGATATTTCGTCAGCCTGTTGGCGAAAAGGTGGTGATGGTCTGTGACAGCGTATCCTGCTTTTTAATGGACGGTGAGACGGTTAGCAAAAGCATCAAAGAAAAACTTGGTATTGATTTTGGCGAAACCACCAGCGACGGCAAGTACACGCTGCTGCCTGTGACCTGCCTTGGTGACTGTGACCACGCTCCGGCGATGATGATTGGGGATGAGGAGCACCATGATCTGAAGCCAGAAACCGTCGGCAAGCTTTTCGATGATGCTAGCAAGCGTTCCGGGGATGATGCGTCGTGACAGATAAACCGCTAACGAAAAACATCAAGGGCGATAAGCCCGCAGACCTCGCGGCCTATGAAGCGAACGGTGGCTACGTGGCAGTTCGCGATACGATCGGCAAAAAATCATCCTCCGATCTGCTGGATATAATCAAGGATTCCAACTTGAGAGGCCGCGGTGGTGCAGGATTCCCAACCGGTATGAAGTGGAGCTTTGTGCCGATGGACAAAACAGAAGGACATAAATACCTCGTCTGTAATGCGGATGAAATGGAACCAGGCACATTCAAAGATCGCGTGATCATGGAGAAGGATCCGCACCAACTGGTCGAGGGAATGATACTCTCAGCATATACGATCGATGCCGACATCGGCTATATTTTCATCCGTGCCGAATACCATGCAGCTGCACGGCGCCTGCGTGAAGCTATCAATGCGGCCAAAGAGAAAGGTTACCTCGGGGAAAACATACTCGGGACTGGGTACAATTTTGAACTCCATGTACACAGCAGTGCGGGTCGATATATTTGCGGCGAAGAAACTGCGCTGCTGAATTCCCTGGAAGGGAAAAGAGCAAACCCCCGGGCCAAACCACCTTTTCCACAGGTTAGCGGTCTCTGGGGTCGACCCACGATCGTCAATAATGTTGAAACGCTCTGCAACATAACTCACATCGTTGCCAACGGTGCGGACTGGTTCAAGGATCTTGGGCTGGGTGAAGACTCGGGTACAAAGCTATTTGGTGTCAGTGGACGGGTAAAGAGCCCGGGTTGCTGGGAACTGCCAATGGGAACACCCATCAGAGAAATTATCGAAGATCACGCGGGCGGCATGGCTGATGGCTACGAGCTCAAAGGTTTCCTGCCGGGTGGCGCATCCACAGACTTCCTCCTGCCTGAACACCTCGATCTGGCCATGGACTATGACGTGATCATGAAGGCTGGCAGCCGCATGGGCACAGGCACCATGATCATTTTGGATGACCAGGTCTGCCCGGTCGCAATGGTGCGAAATATAATAGAGTTCTTCGCTCGCGAATCCTGCGGTTTCTGTACACCTTGCCGCGACGGCCTGCCCTGGGTGCACAAGATACTCGATAGCATCGAGAATGGACGTGGCGAACCCCAGGGCATGGATATTTTAAACAGGCAAGCAGCATTTTTGGGAGCTATCGGCCACACCAATTGTGCCCTTGCTCCTGGTGCAATCGAGCCACTGGCGAGTGCCATGAAATATTTCGGCGACGAATTCAATCAGCATATTGAGGAAAAACGATGCCCCTATTCCAATAAGAATGGGGCCAACTAGCATGGCAAAAATTACCGTTGATGGTCGCACATTCGAAGTTGATGATTCAGACAACCTGCTGGAGGCACTCCTCGGCCTGGGTGAAGATCTGCCTTATTTCTGCTGGCACCCTGAAATGGGTTCGCTTGGTTCATGCCGGCAATGTGCTGTAGTCCAATACATGGATGAAAACGACGAACGAGGCAGGGTCGTGATGTCCTGTATGACGCCCGTTACTGACGGTGCAATCCTTTCCGTACAGGGTGAAAAGGCCAGTGATTTTAGAGAATCAAATATCGAAAACCTGATGCTCAACCACCCCCACGACTGTCCAGTGTGCGAAGAGGGAGGCGAGTGCCACCTGCAGGATATGACCGTCATGAGCGGCCATAAGGACAGGCAATACAAGTATCAGAAGACAACCTTTAACAATCAGGATCTCGGGCCTTTTATTGGTCACGAAATGAACCGCTGCATCACCTGTTATCGCTGTGTACGGTTTTACGGTGACTATTCAGGCGGCGACGATCTGGCCGCATTCGGTTCACGAGGCAGAGTATTCTTTGGCCGTACCGAGGATGGTGTACTGGAGAATGAATTTGCGGGCAACCTTGTAGAAGTGTGCCCAACAGGTGTTTTCACTGACAAGACGTTGAGCGCTCACTACACCCGAAAATGGGATCTTCAATCGGCACCGGCCGTTTGTACAGGCTGCTCCCTGGGCTGCAATATCACCGTATCTGAACGCTACGGTGAAGTACGTCGCGTACACAACCGTTACAACAGCGAAGTCAATGGATACTTCCTTTGTGACCGGGGCCGATTTGGCGCAGGCTATGTCAACAGTGATGATCGAATCCCCTATTGCGGAATTCGTGATGCTAACGGCGTCTACGAGGCTACTTCAGCCGAAGATATCCTCTCACACCTTAAGACACTGCTGAGTGATGCCAAATCAGTCGTTGGCATCGGTTCACCAAGATCATCACTGGAAGCTAACTTCGCGTTGCAAACGCTGGTTGGTGAGGACAATTTCTATTCCGGCCTTTCCGCTGTCGAAGCCGAAATTGCCAGCCTGCAGCTGCAGGTCCTGAACAGCGACCTCAAAACGCCGTCTCTCGCGGAAGTCGAAGACTGTGATGCAGTACTGATTCTCGGAGAAGACACCACCAATCATGCACCCAGACTGGCCTTGTCAATTCGCCAGGCAGTGCGAAATGAAGCAAAAGACCTGGCGAAAGAAGCGCGCATACCACTATGGCAGGATGCAGCCGTGCGAAAGCTGGCCCAGGATGCAAAAAGCCCATTATTTGTCCTCACGTCATCAGCGGATCGCCTGGATGGCATTGGCACAGGTATCAGGCTCAGTTCAGAAGATATCGCCCTGGCAGGTATCAATATCGCAAACGGTATTGATGGTACCGCTGAAGACGACGCAGACATCCAATCAATCGTCGAGGCGCTGACAAATGCCAGCAAACCCTTGATTGTCACCGGCAGCAGCAGCGCTTGCCCGGAAATTGTAAAAGCGGCAGTTAACATTGCAACTGCACTGAGCAAACGCAATGCTGAAACCGGACTGCTCATCTGCACAGATGAAGCCAATACCCTTGCCGCGGCTAGATTGAGTGAGAAGCCTTTCCCCACAACTGGTGCGGATGTCGCTATTGTTCTCGAGAATGACCTGTCATTGCGGGTAGCTGGGGCCACCCTTGATGACTGGCTGGCTCAAGTAACCAGCCTGGTGGTCATCGACAGCCTGGATAACAGTATCAGCTCAAGGTCCAGCCTGGTGTTACCGGCAGCGACCTTCGCCGAAGCAGAAGGCACCTACATTAACAACGAGGGGCGTGCACAGCGATCCTTCGGTGCATTCAAGCCAAAAGGTGATATTGCTCCCGCCTGGGACTGGCTGCTGCGTATTTGCCACGACCAGAATCTTCTCACCGGAGTGGAACAGTTTGATGACCTGCTGGGCAGCATAGCCAGCGCTAACGAAGACCTGGCTGGAGCCGTTGATGCTGCACCCAATGCCGCATTCAGGGTTCATGGCCAAAAGATTTCAAGAATGACCCACCGTTCCAGTGGACGTACCGCCATAGTGGCCGATGTTAGCCTGCATGAACCCAAGCAGCCTGAGGATAATAATTCTGCCCTCACCTATAGTATGGAAGGAACCAATCAGGATTCACCCGGCGGAATGAAAGCCTATACCTGGTCACCGGGTTGGAATTCAAACCAGTCCATCAGTAAATATCAAAATGAAATATCGGGAAGTGCAGGAGAAGGCACCCGCGGTGTGAAATTATTTGTAGACTCATCTTCCCAGCTTACTGCCCTCGAGACTAGTCCCGGTGGGAACAGTAGTGCTGTCAGCGTCGTACCAAACTGGCACATCTTCGGCAGCGATGAACTTACTAACAGGTGTGAAGCCATTCATAGCCTTGCTCCTTCCCCCTATGCGCTGCTGAATTCAGCTACTGCCAGTAAACTGGGGGTTAAGGCGGGTGATGCATTAAAACTTGCCGCTGGCGAAGCACCTTCACTGGCAGTGATGCTGGATGACAGTATTGCTGAAGGCTGCGTGATATGCCCGGTACTGGAAGAAACACGTGCTTATCTTCACTTGCCGACTGCAGGCGATGGCCTACTAGTCAAAGATGAGTCCTGGACACCACCAGCCGATGCAGAAAATATCATCTCGAGTGACAGGAGTTCTTGATGCCAGATGAAGTTTTCATCTATGTGATCGTTTTTGGCACCCTGCTAGGTACGCTTACATTTGCTGCCGTGCTCGTCTGGTTTGAACGCCGACTGCTGGGACTCTGGCAGGACCGCCTCGGCCCTAACAGGGTTGGACCTTTTGGTATCGGCCTTGCACTGGCCGACATCCTTAAACTCTTGACCAAGGAAGACTGGATACCGCCATTTGCCGACCGGATCGTTTTTATCTTTGCCCCAACAGCGGTACTGATTGCCATGTTCATGGGGTTCACCGTAATTCCCTGGGCACCAGGGGTCCAGATAGTGGATCTCAATATCGGACTGCTGTTTTTCCTCGGTATGACTTCCCTTGCCGTCTACAGCGTATTGTTGGGGGGTCTGGCCTCTCACAACAAGTATTCCCTGCTCGGTGCTTTACGTGCCGGAGCACAGATGGTCAGTTATGAAGTATTTATGGGTCTGTCGCTGATGGGTGTAGTGATGTTGGCCGGTTCCTTCAGCCTCGTTGATATCGTCAATGCCCAGCAGGATCTCTGGTTTGTTGTCAGCCAGCCCCTCGGATTTTTTGTCTTCCTGATCGCAGGTATTGCCGAAAGTCACCGCCTGCCATTTGACCTGCCGGAAGCAGAGCATGAGCTGGTAGCCGGGTTCCACACTGAATACTCAGGCATGAAGTTTGGTATGTTCATGCTGGGCGAGTACCTGGGTGTCATCCTGATCTCATCGATAATGGCCACAGTATTTTTCGGCGGCTGGCTTGGCCCTGATTTCCTGCCTCCCTTTTTCTGGCTCGCCATTAAGATTTTCACCCTGATTTGCTTTTTTGTCTTATTGCGTGCCGCAATACCCAGGCCTCGCTTTGATCAGCTCATGTCCCTGGGGTGGAAAATCATGCTGCCACTGACGCTGGCCAACCTGCTGGTAACTGGTGGCATTGTCCTCTTGACGGGGTATCAACCATGATTGGAGCACTAATTAGCCAGATCAGAACCCTATGGACTGTGCTGCAGCATACATTTACACCTGCGGATACCGTTGAGTACCCCGCCAAGCCTGGATGGTTTGGCGTTACCAAGAACTCCACCAAGGTGGGGCCATACCTGGCGCCAAGATATCGCGGCCGGATCGTTCTGACACGGGACCCTGATGGCGTTGAACGATGCGTCGCCTGTAATCTCTGCGCTGTTGTCTGCCCTGCTGACTGCATTGCGCTACAAAAAACAGAAGATGAAAATGGGCGCTGGTACCCGGAATTTTTCCGCATCAATTTTTCACGGTGCATTATGTGCGGATTCTGTGAAGAAGCCTGCCCTACTTACTCTATCCAGCTCACACCAGATTTTGAGATGTGTGAATACGACCGGCAGAATCTGGTTTACGAGAAAGACAACCTGCTGATCGATGGGCCGGGTAAATACCCAGATTACAGCTTCTACCGCATCTCTGGCATGGCTATTGGTGGTAAGGGCAAGGGTGAAGCAGAGAATGAAGCACCACCCGCAGATGTCAGGAGTTTGCTGCCATGAGTACCGAACTGTTTCCTTTTTACTTGGCTGCAACAGTTGCGCTGGTTTCAACCCTACTGGCGGTAACGCGATATAACCCGACGCATGCTCTGATATATTTCATCATTTCTCTGCTTGCAACTGCGGTCATTTTCTTCCTTCTTGGCGCACCTTTTGCTGCAGTGCTCGAAATAATGATCTATGCCGGCGCAATCGTGGTGCTGTTTTTGTTTGTGGTTATGATGCTTAACCTGGGTTCACGCGGAGATGAGCTGGAACACCAGTGGCTTAAACCCAAAATGTGGGTCATGCCTTCTGTTCTTTGCCTCATTCTCTTCTTTGAGCTTGTTTATGTACTTTCCGGACCATCTCATCCCATTACCGGTACCGCCGTTTCACCCAAGGAAGTGGGCATTCAGCTTTTTGGACCCTATGTTCTCGCCGTAGAGATCGCATCAATGTTGCTACTGGCGGGGCTGGTAGGCGCCTATCACCTGGGAAGACGCTATCTATCTGATGCAAGGGGGCAAAGCTAATGGACCCAGTTGCTGTACCAGTTGAACAAGGACTGGCTCTTGCCGCCATATTGTTCTCAATCGGACTGACTGGTGTCATGGTTCGAAGGAATATAATTATCATCCTGATGTCTGTAGAGGTCATGCTTAACGCCTGCGCCCTGGCATTCATCGTTGCAGGAGCCAAATGGGGGGAGGCTGATGGACAAATCATGTTCATGTTGATCCTGTCAG
>Ga0187833_10001310_pt1 | contig 28528 bp, 25 predicted proteins | sample ETNtaG_37_FD_167968 | JGI IMG/M metagenome (GOLD analysis project Ga0187833, IMG submission 167968) | Marine microbial and viral communities from oxygen minimum zone, Eastern Pacific Ocean - ETNP2014_SV_400_PacBio MetaG (Illumina Assembly) | ecosystem: Environmental > Aquatic > Marine > Hypoxic...
TTCTCCAGTCAACCCAACCAATAGACCTGCAGGGGCTAAAAATAAACAATGCTGGTATACCCATCCAGATTACCGCTGGCAACCCCCTGATAGGCAACTGCGCACTAACGAACAGCGCCTTCAACGCGCTTTCAATATCCGGCTCAGCAAGACCAGTAATTCGAAACTGCATACTCAGTGGCGCAAAGGCAAGCGGTGTTATCGTTTCGGGCCAGGCCCAACCCACTTTTGAAAAGAACAGCTTCTCCAACAATGATCCATTTCACTTGCAGAATGGCTCAACCTACCAGGTCGATATCCGCGATAACACATTCGAACCCGCTGCTTCTAATATGACCGTGCTAGGCGATGTAAATTACTAGGGAGACCCTAATGAGACTAATCACATTTATTTTCCCGCTATGTGCCCTGGCCCTCAGTGCAACCGCTGATGAGTACATCGAATGGGTCGGCGCCAACAGTGGTGTAAATTGGAGTTCCGGTAATATTCAGGCAGAAGGCGCTGGCGTCGGACCCGACAGCATGCCGCCTAGTATGGCAAGAATGATGGCCTGCCGCGCTGCCGTAGTTGATGCCCAGCGCAACCTGCTGGAATCAATCCAGGGTGTACGTGTAGCGGGAAATACTGTTGTCGCAAATATGATGGTGGAAAGTGACGTAATCAAGACCAGCGTCAGTGGATTACTCCAGGGTGCCCAGGTTGTCAAACGGGACCCACAATCAGATGGCAGTTGTCTGGTGCAGATGACTGCCCCCCTTGGCGGTAAGTTCACCACCGATGTTTATCAACAGGTATTTGACAATGCACCGGTTACGAGTCTCGAATCAAAACTAACTCCATTCACAGCGATAGCTGCATTTGTAGACAGAAGCCTTGAGTTCCTCATACCAAAGACCTTCGCGGCCGAAACTCCCTCCTGGCAGCAGGGGCTTGACCGACTGTCGGCGAGAATCTCAGCACTTGAAGACCTGCTCAGTACCCACCCTGCGGTCGTTGAAGTCAAAGATACAGGGCCGACGGGGCTGGTGCTGGATGCAAGAGGAAGCAATTTCATCCCGTCAATGTCTCCAAAGATCTTAAAGCTGAGAGCGGGAGTCATATATCCCAACAAAAAGCACCAGATGAGCCGGCGCGAGCGCGGTCAGCTGGTCTCCCTTTTTACTCGAGACCTCAACACTGCTCGCAGGCACCCTATCGTGGGTGAAAGACCGATAGTGCTGAAAGCACTGCGCACCTTTGGCAAAACACGAACACAGATCGTGCTGGGCACCCAATCATCCGACAGATTGCTTGGTCTGTTGAAAGAAGGGTTTCTTGATGATTCTGGCGTAATTATTGTTTTATAGGAACACAATATGAGAACCAAACTGCCCATATATTTGTTCATTCTGGCACTGCCACTAATGGCCAATGCGGAACAATCTTCAATAACAAAAGCAGACGGATACTCCTGCATGGGGGTTGATCACTCCCGAAAGCAAACCGAAAACCTGGCCCTTCAGGATGCTAAACGTAATGCTGTGGAATTTTCCAAGACTTACATTGAAAGTGAAACGGAAATGGAGAATTTCCAGTTAAAAAAGGATCTGGTTACTGCTTTCTCCAAAGCCAAGGTCAAGGTAATTGACGTGTTAAATGAAGCCTGGGATGACCCTGCCACCGGTGATTGTTATACGATAAAAATCCAGGCCGAAGTCATCCCGGCAAAAGCAGAAATGCAGAAGGTTGTTGCCAGCGGTGCCATGATGGAAGACCCACGCGCACCGCTTACCATCAAAGTGTGGACCAATCAGGACGCATTTAAGGCCGGTGAGGTTATGAAGGTCTTCCTCAGAGGCAACAAACCATTTTATGGGCGGCTTATCTATATTGACGCATCGGGAACCAAACTGCAGATACTGCCAAACCCTTATCGCAAGGAAAACTATTTTCAGGGTGGTGTTATCTATGAAGTACCGACTGGCAACGATAAATTCGACCTCACGGTACAAGAGCCATTTGGCTCTGAAAAAGTTGTGCTATATGGCAGCACTTCACCCCTGGGTCAACTCAGCACCGCCAATCTTGGCCCGGTGTTGCAGGTCAAAGAATCGGAAAAGGTGATCGCGGCGAAGACCCGTGGCATAACAATTTCAACAGAGAGAAAAGAACAGGTTGCTGAATTTGCTGAAGTATTTGCCGAGGTTAAAACAGAGAGAAAAGAACAGGTTGCTGAATTTACTGAAGTAATTGCCGAGGTTACCGCAGAAGCAGATGCGGTCGCCGAACCAAGGTCCCGGACAACTCGCCATGACGCCGCATTGCCGCTGGCAAGAGCCAGCTCCCCTTCATCCATCAACAAGGCAGACCCCAACTGGAAGCAGAAGCTGCCGGCACCGGAGGAGATGACCTTCCAGACCGGCAAGCAGTATTACTGGGACATGGATACCAACATGGGCCAGATGAGCTTCAGGCTGCTCCACGAAGCATCACCGATGCACGTCACGAGCACCATTTGGCTGACCGAACTCGGGTTCTACGATGGCGTTGTTTTCCATCGTGTGATACCCGGTTTCATGGCTCAGGGGGGTGACCCCACAGGTACCGGGCAGGGCGGTCCGGGCTATAACTACGAGGGGGAGTTTGGTTCGGGGCTCGTCCACGACCGACCCGGGCTACTGAGTATGGCCAATGCCGGTCCCGGCACGGATGGTAGCCAGTTCTTTATTACCTTTGTCCCGACGCCGCACCTGAATGGCAAGCATACCATTTTCGGTGAACTGGTGAGTGGCTCGAAGACGCTCAGCGAGCTCGAGCAGCGCGGCAGTAGCCGCGGCAAAACCACAGAGAGACTTGAAATCATATCGGCGACAATTCGGGTAGCGAAGCCGCTTGCGTCAACAACCAATTAAAGGGTTTCTTCGCTGGAACAGGCCCAGGAGTTCCTTGCTGTAAATGCTGGTAAAGAGGGAGTCAAGCAAACTGCATCTGGCCTGCAGTACAAGGTTATTGAAGAAGGAACGGGTGCAAAACCCACGCGAGGCAATACTGTTGTGGCGCACTATGAAGGCCAATTGATTAACGGTCAGATATTTGAGAGTTCCAGGCAGAGAGGACAACCGGCAGAGTTCGTTTTGGGCCAGGTGATTCGTGGCTGGACTGAAGGCTTGCAGTTGATGAAAGAAGGCAGCAAGACTCGACTCTTTATTCCTTCAGAGTTGGGAGTTGGGATTTGGCCCACGCGGCCTTGGGAATATTATTCCAGCTAATGCTGTTTTGATATGGGATGTCGAACTGATAGAAATCAAATAGACAACCGGTCATTAAGTAGGGTGCTTTTAAATAAGGATTGCCTCAGACGATCTTATTTGGCGGCTTATATCTGGATAGATCTTGCGCGTAGTCTTCAGTCCAGTCACCTGCTTCGTCGAAAATGCGATGGTTTTTGGGAAGATGAATCCAGGGTAGTTTTCGTTTCACCCAAATGTGAGCGGCTACCTCGACGTCCTCCGGGTACTCGAGCGAGCCGATATGTACGGTGCGAATTCGAGGTCTCGCTGAATTTTCCGCGAAAAGGGTGGAGCCACAGGAAGAACAGAACCAGGTGCGCAGCACATTGCCGGAATCCGCAATACGTTCCCGTGTTGTCGGTGAACCGCTGGTAATTTTGAGGCTTTCTGAGGCTACCTGCATGCAAGAAAGGAATGCACTTGCAGTGAGTTTCTGGCATTCAATGCAATGGCAGGTATATGCGACGTATGGTTCCGAATCTAGAGTATAGGAACAGCCCCCACATTGACATCTCCCGCTGGCCGGTCTTCTTAGCATCATAATCTCTAAGAGAAGGAGTATAGGAACTATTAACGCCCTATTCGGAGAAATCTGCAAGGCCAATTCCCGTTAGATCAACGGCTGAGGCGTCCCTGCTTCGGCTCGCCGGCCTACTCCGACAGGTTGAGCCAGATCCATCACAAACTTGCCTACAAAAGTCTGCAGGCAAAAGCCCAGTCGATTCACAGCAAAATCAAGCTCAACCCATGCACCAACAAACTCGCTCAAAGACACCTCCGAAAATCTTTTCGCGGCGCCGGGCTAAACCACAAAAAGAGCACGCGACCGGACGGTTGCCTCTAGTTAACGAGATTGATCTAGACCATGGTTCAGAAAAAACTCTAATATAAAGGGCCATGTGTCCACAAGCTGATAGTCATGTCCCATATCGATTCGACAATCGAGCGCCGGTGATGTCGTGAGATCTCCTGGACAGTAGGACCGGCAATCGAAGGGCGTGGGGGACTCAAGACGCCTTGCGGCAAAACCGGTTTTGCAACCCTGCCTTTGAGACCATGCGCTGATCGTGGCACTGGCCGACTCGTAGAAGAAACGATCGCTTTGGTTGCTTGTAGTGGTTGGTTTCAAGTCATCCCATGGACCCGGCGGGTCAGTTAGATCTCGGGTACCAGTAATCAGCAATGCCGCAGGTGTTGAAAACGCTGAGTTGCTGTCGATATAAGACTTATGGGGCAGACCGATCAACGATGCCATCGCGGCAATCTTTTCGGAAAGAACCGGGTTGTCTGGCAGTTCCCACATCGCATTGCCACCGTTCGAGCCACCAAAGACAAAAATTTTCTTAGAATCAATGCAGAGTGTGTCTTCAACTTTAGCGGTGAGTGTCAACAAAAAAGCGGTATCGGTATGCGGCAGGTTTTGGCAATGCGTCCACGAGCAGGTATTTTGAGCAATGCCCGACTGTTGGCACGATGGGTACCGATAATTTGGGGTGACCTTCGTATCGCAAATCGGCAATCCGTCTTTAGTCACCCCGCTGGCTGAGCCACTAAAGGTCCAAGAGTTGTAACCAAAATCCGGCGCGCCGCTGCCAAGCCCTCGAGGTGCGACCAAGACAAAACCTCGCGCATCCGCCGCCTCGCGAATCACGGCGTCGTCCAAAAATGTGTTTTCATCGCTACCCCAGCCATGAAGCATGAGCACCACTGGATTATCCGACCGAAGTGCATAGCCCGGCGGGAAGTGAATTCGATAAACCCGTTCGGTGGCCCCTTGGGCGAGGCTCTGATGGGCATCAGGGATAAGCGATTTGTGACAAGCGGCGAAGCTCTGAGTGCTTAAGCCCAGGCCTAACCAAATAACCGCCAGAAGCCAATAAAACTGTCGACCGAATTGAACACTCAAACGAGAGCATTGAATCGGTTTAGGTGCTATCAATACAAACAGCAAGGATTTAAGCGAACTCGGTTTCATAGATTTGAGTCTAAACAGGTTGTCATTAAAAGATCAGGATTTAAAAAACGACAGTATGTTAGACATCAATGGCATCGACAACTCGGTCAAGACCTTACACTCGATTAAAGACTCGCGTTTAGCATTAAGAGCGATGGTCAAACGAGATGTTCCGAACATTGACTGCATGACGATCAAACGGTCGAGGATAAGGAATATAAACCACATTTTCCAAAGAACGGTTATGTACGGTAAAGGCTGATGTTCACTCAAATTTAGGACACTGCAACGTGGTGATCCATTAGATGGTCAATGACTGTAATGGCGCTGATTTACCCTTTTATTTTTTAAAGCCTGTTTAAACAAATCTTGAATAGCTAAAAAGAAAGCTGTAGTACACTTCCTGCTAATCCTTTTTTACTGAGAATAATGCTATGCAAGTCATAAACGAAGTCAGTGCAGACCCAGAAGCGCGTGATGCTTTTTTTGATAGTCTCGATCCCAATGCACCGTTAGTCATGGTCAACCTACTCAAATTCAAAGAAAAAGCCGAATACTCTGATGGCCGCGAGACAAGTTTGTCCGGGGGAGAAGCTTACAATATATACGGAGAAGCCGTAGCCAAGATGATTGTTGCGCTGGGTGGCACCAGGGTGCACGGCGGTCTGGTCACCAACATTATGCTCGGACAAGTAGAAGAACTCTGGGACGCTGTCGGTATCGTCGAGTATCCAACACCTTCAGCGTTTCGCGCCATGCTTGAATCGGATGAATATCAAGACATGCATATTCATCGCGAAGCAGGTCTAGCGGGACAGCTCAACATCTCCACCACCAGCCCAGGGCATGCGGCAAACCGTTAACACCTAAAGTCTGCGCCAAAGCGCCGTTGGTCTGCAACTCGCAGAGGGCTTCCACAGTATCATGACCAGAAGGGCTGCCTGTCGCTGCCCTTGATCGGTGTGACGCTCCGGTTGCTCAGGTAGAGACGGTCGATCAAGAGCGGAGTTCCTTGCGGGCCGTCTCGAAGACCAGGTCGGCATCGGCGCCCAACATGAGAAAGTGTCCGCGCCCCTCTACCTGCTGTTATTCAAGGCGTTGCATCAGCGCGCGCAATTGCTACACAATACCGCAGCCAACGGGAGAAAAAGTGGGGCAGGATGCACTCGGAATAACAACAGGCACGCGCTGGGCGTACGGCAGCGGCGGCGGCGCGTATGGTGTGCTGCGCAACGCCCACTACTTCGTCCTTATCTACTACAGCCAGGTGCTGGGACTGGACCCGGGACTGGCCGGTCTGGCGGTAGGTATCGGCCTAGTGTTCGATGCCATCACCGACCCGATGATCGGCTACCTGTCCGACAGTACCCGCTCGAGGTGGGGTCGGCGCCACCCCTGGCTGTACGCCTCGATTCTCCCATTAGCCGCTTCATTCTATTTTCTTTGGCATCCGCCGGGTTTTATCGAGGGCAACACCCTGCTGTTCGCCTGGCTGGTGGCCTGCAATGTTTCAATGCGTACCGCGCTCACCATGTTCGTGGTGCCAGCCTATGCCATTGTTGCCGAACTGACCTCGGACTACGACGAGCGAACCCGACTACTGACCTTGTTCCACGTCGTCTACTCGACGTTCAACAACGGCATGTCAGTGCTGATGTATGCCATCTGGCTGGTGCCCACTGAGGAGTATGCCAATGGTGTCATGAACCCGGCGGGTTACCAGGAAGCCGGCCTTGTCGGCACCGTCATCATCGTGGTGTCTGTGCTGGCCTTCAGCATTGGCCTACGACGATTCACACCGCGACTCAGGCGATACAGGATCGATGCGCCGCTCAGCCCGAGCCAGTTTTTCCGCCAGGTAGCAGACGTGTTCCGCAGCGCATCGGCGCGCATTGTTGTCCTCGGTGGCGTCTTGTACTACGCCGGCGTCGGTACCTACGTCGCGCTGTGGGTTTATATCTACAGTTATTTCTGGGAGTTCACGAGTGAACAGATTTCCATCATCGTCATCCCAATGGCGGTCGCCGCACTGTTCCTGCCACCCGCGATAGCGCGCTGGGGGGTCGGACGCGAGAAGAAGACCGTGGCCATCACAGGCTTGCTGAGCGGCATGGCGATCAATGTCATCCCTATCGGCCTGCGCCTGCTCGGTTTCTTCCCGGAAAACGGCAGCGCCGCCCTGTTCTGGATCATGCTGGTGGCCGGGTTTTTCGAAACCATGCTTCTGCTGCTGTTCGACATCTCCTGGCGCTCCATGATTGCGGACCTGACCGAACGGACAGAACTGGAAACCGGGCGCCGCAACGAAGGCGTGATCTCCTCGACCATTACTTTTACCTCCAAGTGCGCCGACGCACTGGGTACACTCATTGCCGGTACTGCGCTCTCACTGATCGCATTCCCCACTGAAACCGCGGTCGGTGAGGTTCCGCCGGATGTGATTGCCGAGCTTGGGCTGATTTACGGGCCGATGATATTCCTGATCTGGATGGGGGTGATTGTGACCATCAGTCGCTATCGGATCAGCCGTTCACATCACGAGGAAATACTCGAGCGTCTTTCCAACAGGTAGATTACGGTAGTCTTTTAGACCCAGGTCAGCCAACATCGCCACGCCGGGCTGATGCCTGCTCCATACAACGAGCAAGGCGCGCAATACCTTCATAGATGTCCGCCACCCTAGACCAACCGAAAGCGAGGCGAATGAACGGTCCGCCGGCGGCGTGGATATGGAATTCACAACCCTGGGCAAAGCTGACCTCGCGCTCGAGGGCCAACGCCTCTAGCCTTTCAAGATCCACCCAATCGGGAACTTGCACCCAGATAAACAACCCACCGGGTGGGTGAGACCACGAGCAAATATTACCGAGTTCCGCTTCCAGCGCATCCAGCATCGCGTCGCGCTTTTCCTTCAGGCTTACGTTCGCCCGCTCGCAGTGCTCCCAGAGATTGTCTTCCAGGTACCGGGCGGTTATCGCAGCGGCCAGGGTGTTGGGGCCGGCATCGTGTCGCCGGGCCTGGATCCGATCAAAGAGCTCGTCCGATGATGCAGTGAGATAACCGAGACGGACCCCGGGGGCGAAAATCTTCGACAAGGAGCACATGTAGATCTGATTAGGCCCGTCATCCAGTGCATAAAGGGCCGGCGGCTTGGGGTTGGCCTCGAAATGAACATCGCCGTAACAATTGTCCTCGACCACAATACAGTCGTACTCATGGGCGAGTCTAAGCAACTCGATACGCCGCTCTCGCGACATGACTGCGCCGGTCGGATTCTGGTAGGTCGGCAACGTATAGATGAAACGCGGCGGTCGATTCTCTTTGTGCAGACGTGCCAGGATACTCGCCAACATGTCCATCTTCATGCCCTGATCATCGAGCGGAACACCAACCATTTCGATACCCAGCGACTTGTATGCGTCGATGGTGCCGGCGTAGCTGTACTCCTCCATAACCACGACATCGTCTCGCCCCTGACACAACGTCTCCGCAACCAGAGTTACCGCCTGCATGGAACCGTTCGTCAACATGATCCGTTCAGGGTTCATCGCAACTCCTTCGCGGTCCTGCTCTCGTTTTGCCATCAACCTTCGCAGACCCTCGTGCCCCAAATTACCGGGGTATGTGTTGAGCTCCACCCCGTACTCACGAACCGCGCACGCTGCCGCCTCCGCCAGCTCCTCGATTGGAAAAGTCTCCGGGTTGGTGGTCCCGGTACTGAAGTCCATGGGGTCCATCATTCAACTGCCTCCCTCAAAGCTCAAAGTGCGATATGGCGGGAAAACCATTCAGAAGAGGTGACGCTTTGCCCAGAGGACAGCTTGAGCGTGGCGCAAGCGTCCTTGACTGCATTGCAACAACTGTGGATTTGCTCATCACTTGTGTTCAGAAATGCTTGCCAGGCGGCGCCACTCTCCACTTTCTCCACTTTTGCAAACCAAGGCCCAAAGAACTCGACCCCAAGAACAAAACCGCTGGGAACCTTGAAGCCGACCTGGGTGGCCACGATCAGGGAGCGTGCTTTCCCGCCGATGATATTGAGGGCAGGCACGGTGTCAGAAGAGAAGGAAAAGATCATTGGAACCCCCTTTGTTCGACATGGACATTGGATGATGCCGAACCATAACATACCTTACACAGATGAGTGGTTTGTCCGATCAAGACAGCGGTCGACCTAGATAGACTCTGTGGTATCCAGCGTTACCACTGCGATCGCCACGCGGTTGTGGTGGAGAAAGGCCGCTAACTCGATTGGAATCATTTCCCAACGATTCTCGAATTGGGAGCGCATGACATCCGATCCACACTATTTCGCTGTAGCATCGTCGGTAAGCGTCTTGGTCTCGACGACGACGAGTTCCCGATATGTTTTCCCTACCATCTCCCATGTGCCGGTAAACCTTTTGGGGACGACCAGAGTGTCGCCTGGCACGAACTTCTCGGACTTTCCCGTTGCTTGCGTCGTCAAGATGAGAGTGCCCCTGAAAAAGCGTTTTTATTTAGTTTCTGATGACGCGTTTTCAATTTGAGTGTCTTACGACCTATTTTCAGTTTGGATTATACTCATCTTCTTTTTTCCATGGGATTTCTTGAAAATGAGTGATAAATACACCCTGTATGGGTCATATGCCTCCTACTATACGGCGAAAACCCGATCCTACCTGAGAAAGAAGGGTATCCCCTTTGTTGAACGGCTACCCAGTGATCCTGATTTTCGAGAAAAAGTCAGGCCTACTTCAGGGAGCCATCGAATTCCTCAGCTAATGACGCCGGAAGGCAAAGTGTTGCAGGATTCTGTGGAGATCCTGGATTTTCTGGAGAAGCGGTATCCTGAAATTCCAGCTATTCCTCCAACACCCTGTCAGCGGGTATTTGTACATCTGATGGAACTCCTTGGCAGTGAAGGACTCGTGCAGTTGGCCTGGATGCATCGCTGGACCTTTGAGGAGGAGAACTTTACCTTTGTCAAAAAAGACTTTGGGCGTTCATTCAAGCCTCAGGGTTCTGATGAGGAGTTACTGAAGTATGGCAATTTGATTGCCGATCGAATGATGAGCGGCGGCATGCTGCCGGAGGCCACAGATGAATTCAAAGCGTTCCTTGATGAACAATATCTTGATCTTCTCGCAGTTTTTGAATCTCACCTGGTATCGTACCCGTACATGCTGGGAGGTCATCCCTCAGCGGCGGATTATGCTGTCATGGGGGCCATGCATGCACATCTGGGGCGTGATCCCGCGGGGCTACGACTGATGCAGGAAAATGCACCCCGGGTATTTCGTTGGGTAGAGCACATGATTGTTCCCGAGATCCAGTCCCCGGAGTTTTTTGATCGTCCTATTGAATATCTAGCAGACGACCAGATTCCACCGAGTGCACTCAGGATACTGGATTATATAGCCGGTAATTTTGGTGAGCGGTTTGCTCTGGGAGCCCTGGCATTCAATCAAGCCATGGAGAGACTCGGCCCAGAGTCCGGCTACCTATTCAGTAAGCAGCAGGATCAGCCAAACCTGACGCCAGAGATAATCGTTTATAAAGGTGCAGAACATAAAGCAACTGCCAATCTGCATAGCATCTGGTTACTGCAGAGGACACAATGTTATTACCAGTCCCTTTCGGCGGGTGTACAGGAGCAGGTCAGGCAAAAACTCGGAGACGGGATAGCTACTGAGTTGATTACCATACCCGTTGCGACAAGAATCGAGCGAATCAACAACAGGCTGGTGGTTGCATAGATCTTGTCTGAGCTGTATCAGTGCACAAAATATCTGATGGAACAGCAACCATGGCCAGGCCAGCGATGAGGCGTCTAGCTGATCAACCAGACGCCTCTTATCGAGATTAATTGGCCCTAATTTAGGATGAAGCCCGAGGCAAATTTCTAATAGAGACAACATCGTGTGAAATTGGATCTCCACAAGCAGCCACTGCATCCAACGCCGCCTGTATATCTTGACCAGTTTTGGCGAACGCCTCCTGCCCCGCTTTTTGCTCAGCTGGATTTGTCCAGAAGTTCACCCACATAAAATCGTATTGTTCGGGAACGGCCTCTGTTCTCTGCGCCGAAGCTGTATCAAAGTCAGGCCTAAAATACTTATAGCTGTAACTGCTAGGGCCATTTTCCTTTTCATAATTTGACAGCCAATCAGAGTACGGCCCCTGGATCACACTGATTAGATCGGCAGGCTCTTTCCCTTCGTTATACGTACAAAATTGATATTGCCCAAGAGCAGATGGATTAGCCTCTTGATCCCACTTAGCTGAAGGGGGATCAGACTGCCAAACGTCAAATCCAAAAATGCTCTCGGAATTCTCACCGCCGCAGTTATTTACACCAGGGTGTCTCTCATCGAGCTTCGCCTGAACACCGGCAGCTTCATACGAAGCCATCCCAGAATCTCTGGCTTCTTTACTGGACCATATCAAACCTAAAATGGTGTCGAAATTAGGAACTTGAACTCTGGGATTCAAAACCATCGCTCCAAACTCCGGCAAGCCAGCCTCTTCACTGAGCCTCAGCCAATCCTCTGTTAAAGCTTGTACTTTTTCATCGGTTCGATTCGACCCGCTTGTGCACCACAAATATTCCTGATACAAATCAGGACCATTATCCGCACTATCAGCTACGGCCTGAGCCGCCTCTTCCGCAGGAGCCTGAACCGCCTCTTCTGCAGGCTTTTCTGCAGGAGAACAACCCAGGAGAAATCCTGCCATCAGTAAATAAAACAATTTATGTTTCATCTTATTATCCTTCTGTTAATAAATTCGTTAGACCTGGTGTTAATCCTTCTTCCGAATATATGAACCATATTGGAAAATCCAACTTTTGAACACCGCTATTTTTCGAGGGAATTACCCTTCGATGAAAAACAAGAATGTTAGTGAAATCCTTATTTGCTTTTCTTATCACTTATAGTCTGCAGATCATATTAGTTTTTCTACTTTGACCCTGCATTGATCGATATTAACTAATCCCTTTCTAACATCACGACTGAAGCATTCGCCGTCAAAATCTACGCGCATGTCGCATGTATAGATCCAAGAAACCTTGAAAGTCCATTTTCGCTATCACTTCAGGTAACTGGCTCTCCCGACTTAAGTCAGGAGAGCCATGTCACATCCAATGTTACTCAGTATTTCCTACTGGAACGACCCGCTGGCCTGTCCAGAGACTGGTAGTGCAGTCCAATGTGGATTGAAAGTGCCTCATAAGCATCGGTGTTGCTTCCGACGCTTGAAAAGCGGCTCGTTTGCTGGCCCAGTCAGTCATATTGCTGTTTACGCTGTAGAGACGCAGGTCTGGTGAGTTCCGCCCAGACGTCGTTGGCGTGGTACGGTAAAGCAGGTGGTTTTTGTAAGCATCAATACTTCCCAATACACCTCTGACATGGCCCCACAGATCCTCCAGATTCTCCGCACTTACATCGGGATGAACCATACAAGCAGTCGAGACAATAATTGCAGGCGGGTTCGAACCGGTAACCTCTCCACTACTATAGACGACTTCTCGCGAAGCTATCGCCGAATTACAATTCATTACCGAATTGAACCGCTCATTGACTTTTTCCATGGGCGCTGATGCAGCAAATGCATCGGACTGCTTGGCGAAAGCTATTTCGTCTTCATAATTATTGAACCAAAGCACATCAGGGACTTTGTCGCCAACCACTTTTACCGGTGTCCATACAAAGGCTGTTGCAGCCTCCAGCCCGGCTTTCTCTGCTTCCTTGACATAAAAGTCTCTCGCAGACATAAGGTCATCCATGTCCTTTCCGTCTGCATAGTTACAGATATACACTTCTCTGACATCTGCCTGAAGTGACAGAGATAAAACCAACATCAGAGAACCTATAACAAACATTTCCAAACGTTTCATCAATACTCTCCTTCTTGTTATAACTAAAACGAGGAGCATCAAGAATCTCCTCTGCCAATATATTATCAGGTATTTCGGAAAAGGGTCAGATACTAGCACTAGCACTGGAGTATCAGATCACGATCCCTGGAGTGCGAGTATAGGAACCATTAACGCGCTATTCTGAGAAATCTACAAGTAAGCTTTGATGGCTACAGACCATTTTCTACTGTACTTTCAAGAATAAGAAGGGAGATGCTAGACCCGCACGGCTATGGGATCAGGACTAGCTGATTTCTGTCCATAATACTCGAGTTCTGGCAGGAACTAGCGCGAGCGGCGCGCCAGCCTGATTATGGCCTCGCGGAACAATCTTCGAGCTTCGGGTAAGTCTAGTTTCCTGTCGAAGTAAGCAGCAGTCCGCAGGCCTATCAAAATAGCGTAAGCCAATTCTGCAGCATCTTGAGCCACCGCTCCCTCAGACCCGGAGAGTGATTCAAATAAATCAGTAAGGTAGACTTTGCACTTGCGATCCAGTCGCGTCTTCATTTGGCGCAGCTTTGTGTCATGAACCGCGACACCGAAGCACTCGAGCATGAACCCGATTTCGGACCGAGTCAGCCCCTTCCCAGCGAAAAACAGGTCCGTCAGCAGATCGATCTGGCGCTCTGGGGGCTCATCGCTGAATCCTTCAATCCGGGCGAGTAGCAGGTTAGCAACATTTTCGAAATAGTGCTCCAGGATGGCGTCTTTGCCCGGAAAATAGTAGAGCAGATGACTGGCAGTCATGTCTGCCGCATTAGCAACATCTTTCAGAGTAGTCTTGGAATAGCCCTTGTAGATTATGCAATCGTGCAGCGCATTCAGGATTCGTGCCCGGCGCTGCTCGCCACGTGAACCCGTAGCAGCTCCAGTGTTGGTTTGCGCTTGCTGCTTAATACCCATCGCCTACAATTTTGAAGACTCGCCGCCATCGATCACGAGCACGGAGCCAGTAATGAAGGAAGATTTTTGCGAAGCCAGGTAGCAGACCAGGGGGCCGATTTCCTCGGCTGTGCCCATTCGACGTTGCGGGATTTTCCCCAACCTGCGCTTCAGGATTTCTGGTGATTCGAGCACCAATCGTTGCGCGTCAGTCTCAAATGCACCCGGCGCAATCGCGTTGACTTGCACGCCTCTGGAAGCCCATTCGGCTCCAAGCGCTTTGGTCATTTGCAGCAGCGCTCCCTTGGATGATGAATATGCCACCAGGGTGGATTTGCCCAAAATGCCAGACGTAGACGCGATGTTTATAATTTTGCCCGAGCCCTGCTTTAACATGTGCACGCCGGCAGCGCGCGCCAGCGCCACCGGCGCGAGAACATTGACCGCCATAACTTTTTGCCAGAGCGCATCGTCGTGCTCTACAAATTTACCGGCTGGCGCGATACCTGCGTTATTCACCACGATATCGATGCGACCAAAGCTACTGATTGCCGTCGCGGGCAGCGCCGCGACCGCCGCCCTATCCTGCATATCGCACTGCACTGCCCGGATGCGCTCCGGGTCCCGCGATTCAAGGTTCTTAAGCTGATCGATAGAACGCGCCGCGGCCAATAGCCTAACCCCTTGTTCATACAGCGCTTCGGCTATGGCCCGTCCAAGCCCACGGCTGGCACCAGTTACAATGGCTGTTTTTCCGTCAAGTTCCAGATCGATCATCCACTAGGTCCTGATGGATTGGTTGAGTTGTTTGGCGATGGATTCACGCAAAACCTCGGAAGCCCCCTCGTAAATGCGCATTGGCCTGGCCTGGCGGTACAGGCGTTCAATTTTGTTTTCACGCACCAGTCCAAATCGTCCCATCATCTGGACACAGCGATCAGTCACTCGTCCGGCCATCTCACTGGCTGCCAATTTTGCCATCGAAGAATAATGCAATGAAGCTGCAGGGTCATTAACAGCCTCGCAGGCCGCCTTGTATGTAAGCAATCGCGCCATCTCTATTTCGACCGCACAATCCGCCAGCATCTGTGAGACTGCACCCAGACGGGATAGCGGACGGCCGAATTGAACACGTTCGTTGGTGTGACGCAGCGCCTCATCCAGCGCGGCCTGCGCCAAGCCTACAGCGGCCCCGGCCACTGAGACCCTGAACACGCCGAGCGTGGCCAATACCAGACTGAACCCCTTGCCTGGTTCACCAAGGCGCGCGTCAGCCGCCAATTCAACGTTGTCGAAGCGCATTTCGCCTAACACGTGGGGCGCAATGATCTCGGGTGTGGGCGTAATGGAGATTCCTGGTGAATTTTCCGGCACCAATAACAGGCTATGACCTTCTTCTTCACGCGCCAGGACCAGATAAAGAGCGGCCGCACCGGCATTTGAAATGAAGGACTTTTCACCCGTCAGCCTGAGGCAGTCGCCATCAGGCGTGACCGTGGTCTTTAACGCTTTCAGGTCTGACCCGGTCTCAAGCTCGGTCAACGCCAAAGCCGCGAGATCATCTGCGGCGGCAATGCGAGGCAACCAGCGCTCACGTTGCTTCTGCGTGCCCGCCACCGTAATGGCATAACTGCCAATGCCTTGCAAGGCGAACAGGGAATCCGCATGCGCGGAGGTGCCCATCAATACCTCACGGACCAGGCAGATGGCCAGTGGATCCGGTTTTTCGAATATACCGCCATAGTGCCTGGGCACCATCAAGTGGCACAGGCCACTTTTACGCAGGGCGTCGAGCACTCCGGGATGAACCTCGCTCATCTCGTCGGCCTCGACAGCAATAGGTTCAATTTCCCGTGCGAATGCCCGCGCCTGATCCTGAATCGCAGCGTAGGCGGGATCAAGATCAAAATTCATAGTTCTGGCGCCCGCCCTTCGAACTGGGGACGCCGTTTTTCCATGAAGGCCGTGGCCCCTTCGACCATATCGTGTGAGCCTATTGCCTGTACCAGCATACCCAAGCCGCTCAAGTAGTTGTCGCGGCACTGATTCCACCAGACGTTGGAACTGATCTTGGCGATTTCAAGATACCGGGGGCTCATTCTCAGCAATTCGTTTGCCCAGTTCGTCGCCTCATCTTCAAGTTGGTCTGCCGGCACAACGGCATTAATCAATCCCATTTCCAGAGCCTCAGTCGCTGGATATCGGCGGCACATGAAAGCTATTTCCTTGGCACGCTTTTCGCCCACGCTCATTGCCAGAAAGTTCGTACCGCCAAGCACTGGGGCGCTTCCGATTTTTACGCCCGTCTGACCGAAGGTCGCGTTGTCCGCCGCAATCGCCATATCGCATGCCACCACCAGTTCATTGCCGCCGCCGGCAGCTGCGCCATTGACTACTGCGATGACTGGCCGTGGACTGGTTCGTAATGATTCATATACCTTGAGCGACCCATAGAACATATTCCTTAGCTCCAGCGGGTCAGGGTCGCTCAAATTGGCAAGGTAGCCGCCAGCACAAAACGCTTTTCCCGTTCCGGTCAGAACGATAACCCCAGCATCAGCGGCATTCTCAACCGCAGCGATCAAAGATTTCGCCATATCTGCGTCGTAGGCGTTCATGCGTTCCGGGCGGTTGAGACGAATCCACTCAACTTCACCCCTGCGATCTACTTCAATATCGGACATAATGACCTCGGTGTTTTCGAATGATTTGACTGGCTGCGCACCACGTTCTTGAACGTGCTTCTGGTGTGCGCCACCTTACAACTGCAACAGTTGACAATTTAGTGTATTTTAGTATTGTGTGGAAATATTGAATAAAGTTCAAGTTTGCGATGCCTACGCCTTACCCTGGCGAATCGCAAATGAGGTCGGATATTCCTTCTAGCGGCGCTATCAGGCCAGTATTTGCAGGGGCCGTTGCGCCCCTGTAATCATTTGAACGAAAACGCGGTGCACAGAGCATTGTACAAGCAACATAAATCAATTGAGGAGGAGCGAGGAAAATGGCAGACAAGTCAGAAGTAAGGTTTGACCCCGTCAGGCTCGAGCAGCTCAACGTGGCTACTGATTACCCGATGGAGCTTAATGAGTTCGAACTGTTGTATCGCCATAATGCCTATTGTGAAATGGCCCACGTGAACAAGCGAGGCTACCCTGTGGTGTCCCCGATGTTCTACGTGATCAAGAATGACAACATCATGATGAGCACGATCAAGAATTACCGTCTCAAAGTGGGCTGCTTGAAGGAAAATCCGAAAATGTCGGTCACGATCCACAATGATGGCACCAATGTTCGGCATCAGAAGGCCATTCTGGTGATGGGACAGGCGGTCATTCACGACGATGACGAGCTCATGCGTGAAATCCACTGGAAGATCATCGACAAGTATTTCTTCGAGCTGACTACAGACGAAGAAAGGGAAACCGCGTTTGAAGCGGTACACACGCCGTTACGCTGTATCATCGAGGTGATTCCAGAAAAGGTTATGACCTGGGATCTGGGCAAAATGCTGGAGGCTCACGATGATGGCGTATGGTTCGGCGAGTCTAAGAAGCTGATCGAACAGTACATGGATCCGGAGTATCTGTGACGACTCGTCGTATTTGATCCGGACCGGGGAAGATGGGAGAAAATATGGGCCGTTGGGATGACAAATTTAAGCGTCACGCTGAAAAGTGGGCGTCGTGGAATATGCAGGAGTACGCTCAGCAAGATCGAGTCCTGTCGAAAATTATCGAGGACAAGGCGCGGCAGAATCCGGACCACGTGGTGTTCCAGTTCGGTGATGATCCACTGACCCTGGGCGAATTCAATGAAGCCATAAATAAGACGGCCAATGGCTTATTGTCTCTGGGCGTTAAGCATGGTGACAAAGTGGCCATTATGTTGCCCAATAATCCGGAGTTCCTTTACACCTGGTTTGCGCTTAACAAGATCGGCGCCTGCGAGGTGCCGGTCAATGTCGCGTTGAAAGGCCAGGGCCTGTCCTATCAAATGACACAGTCCGACTGTGTCGCGCTGGTCGCAGACACGCAGTACCTCGATCGGCTAGAAGGCGTGACGGACGATCTGACCGAAATCCGCAACGTTGCATTCACCGACTCATCAGGGCTGGGTATTCCCCAGTGGCAGGGCTTTGAAAGCCTGCCTTTTGCAGACTTGATGGACCACTCTTCCGACACTCCTGACGTCAACGTGCACTACAGTGACCTGGCCTCGATTCTGTATACCTCCGGCACCACCGGAGTTTCCAAAGGTGTGATGTTCAGTCATCACTATTGGTACGACATCTGGGCCGAATCAGTGAAGTACTCCCGCTATACCGAGGATGATGTGCTGTATACCGGTCTTCCGTTTTTCCATGGCAACGCCCAGGGCATTACCGTAGGGCCCGCCATTCTGGCAGACGCCAAAGCCGTTATCGTAGAACGCTTCTCGGCCAGCAGTCTCTGGGAAGACTGCCGGCGCTGGGAGTGCACCGAAGCTAATTACATCGGTGGCATCATTCCAATTCTTCTCAAGCAGGAAGAAACCGAAGCCGACGATGACAACCCGGTCAGACTGATGGTTGGCGCAGCCGCACCGCAGGACGAATGGCACGCGTTCCAGGAACGCTTCAATACCAAGATTCTCGAAGTCTACGGTATGACCGAGTGCTATTGCTGCCTGGTCAGCCCATACGACCAGCCCCGCGCAGGCGCGTGTGGCAAGACGATTACCGGCTGGGACGTGCGCATCGTTGATGAAGATGACATCGAATGCAAGCCCGGAAGTCTCGGGGAGTTCATAGCCCGATCCGACAAGATGTTTGTCGGTACCACCGGCTATTACAACAAGCCGGAGGCCACTTTAGAGTTGTTCCAAAACGGTTGGATCCACACTGGTGATCTTGGCCGAATGGACGAAGACGGTTATTTTTTCTTTGTTGACCGAAAGAAACAGGCAATCAGACGCAGGGGCGAAAACATATCATCGTTCGAAGTGGAATCGGTGATCAGTTCACATGATGCCGTTTTGGAATCATGTGTGGTAGGCGTGCCTGCTGACGTTGGCGAGGAGGAAGTAAAGGCGGTTGTAGTCCTTAAGGAAGGCCAGCAGGTTAGCGAAGAAGAACTGATCCGCTGGTGCGAACCCCGCATGGCCTATTTCGCCATACCGCGGTATATCGCAATTCGCGACAACATGCCCAAAACTCCCAGCGAGCGGGTGGAGAAATTCAAGCTAAAGGCTGAGGGCATAACTGATGATTGTTGGGATCGCGAGGAGGCGGGGATTGAGCTGCAACGATAACTCTGCCTAATCCGCTCCCTTCCATGTGGCTGCACTAACCAACCAGGAGACAAGCATGAGTGACAAACGCAATGGCCTGACGCGAAGACAAGTATTGGCCAGCACCGGCGCTGCAGTCGCTTCGTTGGGTGTAGTCTCGCTGGGTGCATCCAAAGCCCGCGCCGAAGGAAACTGGCATCATCAGGCTGACGTTGTAGTCATCGGCGCGGGTGCAGGAGGGTGTGCTGCTGCAATCACGGCCCACGATGCCGGAGACAGCGTCGTACTGCTTGAAAAAGCGGCGTTTGTGGGCGGCACGGCTTTCAAGTCGGCCGGCGTGCTGTGGATTCCCAATAATTTCTCTTTGAAGGCCAATGGCGTTGACGACAACCGAGCAGATTGTCTGGCTTACATGGCGCGCTATTCTTACCCTGGGCGCTACAACCCCGAATTACCCAATCTTGGCCTTGAAGCCGACGAAATAGCACTACTGGAAGCGTTCTATGACAATGCCAGTGTCGCCGTCGATTCATTGCGCAAATCGGGCAGCCTTAACCTGGCTGAATGGCGGGGTTTTGCCTTGGACAAGCCCGCCGTCGACTATCTCGACCAGGTACCCGAGAACAAAGTACCGACTGGTCGCCCACTAGGCCCGCTTACGGCCAACGGCGCCATGGGTCAGGGTGCGGAGTTGATGACGCAGCTGGGCGAGGCAGTCAAGAAACGGGGCATCAAAACGCTGTTGGAACATCGGGCAATGAGACTGGTGCAGGATGATCACGGACGAGTGGTCGGATTAGAAGCCGGTGCAGGCGAAACAACCGTGACCATTCAGGGTCGCAAAGGCGTTATCTTTACTACAGGTGGTTACGCGCACAATCCAGAACTCAAACGGCGTTATCAACGCGCTCCGCTTTTCGGTGCCTGCGCCATGCCTGCGTCGGAGGGTGATTTCATTACCATTGCAGGTGCTGCCGGGGCGCAGATGGGTGACCTGGGTTCCGCCTGGCGCTCACAGGTAGTCCTGGAGGAATGCCTGGTAAGCCCGCTGCTGGGGGCAGGAGTATTCTTCCCGCCGGGTGATTCGATGGTACAGGTTAATCGCTACGGCCACCGGGCGTTGAATGAGCACCGTAACTACAACGATCGCACTGAGGCTCACGGCATTTACAAAGAATCTACCGCCGAGTTCCCAAATCAGATCATGTTCATGATCTACGATCAACGCAGCGCAGAGACTTTCGCCGGTGCCTATCCGTTTCCGGCGACGCCAATGGGAGCCTCCTACGTCCTGTCCGGGGCAACGCTTAAGGAACTGGCGGGAAATATCTCAGCCAGGCTGAGAGAAATTGAAGCAGACACCGGAGGGGCTTCCCTGGATGCTGGATTCCCGACCAACCTGAGCAACACGATTGAGCGGTTCAATGGCTTTGCCGTCAGCGGCAAAGACGATGATTTTCAGCGCGGATCATCGGGCTACGACACTTACTGGCATGAAGTGTTTTCGCCCATGGCTGCGGACAGCGGTAACGCTGCAAATACCAACCCCAATGTCACAATGCATCCGTTCCGCGAGCAGGGTCCCTATTACTGCATCATGCTGGTAGCCGGCGCTCTGGATACCAGCGGCGGACCATCGGTGAACCACAAAGCAGAAGTACTCGATACGCACGGCCAGCCAATTGCTGGTCTTTACGGCGCCGGCAACTGCGTTGCCAGCCCCTCCAGAGAGGCCTATTACGGTGCCGGGCATACGCTGGCCCTGGCGGTGACTTTCGGGTTCATCGCTGCTAACAACGTACACAGGCACACAGGGTGAATTAAGGCATGAGTGAGCAAATTCAAGAACAACTGCAGGCGATGGCTCAGCGCATCGACGAATTGGAGAGCCGTGCTGCTCTTAGGGACGTGGTGACAGATTACTGCCAGGGATTTGACCAACACAACTGGGAGCAATTCATTTCTGCCTGGCATGAAGACGCTGTGTGGGAAATCGGCCCACCGTTTGGCACATTCAAAGGTCATGACGGTATAAAGACTGCCGTTATGGATGTGCTTTATCCGGCGTGGCGGGAAACCCACCACCTCAGCTCAAATCTGAGGCTGACCTTCCAGGATGCCGACCATGCACATGGCGTTAGTGACGTCGACTGCATGGGCGCGACCCCGGATGATGTCGTGCAGATGATTAATGCCACCTATACCGACGACTTCGCAAGGCGTGGCGGTGTCTGGAGAATCGTCCGGCGCAAGGTAAAAATGCATTACTTCAACCCTGTCCCCAACGCACAAATGTCGGCTCCGACCTAGCTAGTTCCTGTCCGGAATGCTCGAATTCAGACAAGAGGCGGCACAGCCACAAGCCATTAAAAACGCCAGAGATTTTTGAATCGCTCAACGAATCTCGGATCCGGATTAATCATGGTTCATTTGTCCCGACGGAGCCTCAGGCTGGGCACGGACCCGAACGTAAGCACGCTTGTCTATTTTACCAGACAACTTTGAGAGAAAATCGGTAGTCCACATTTGCCATCCGTATTTTGGCCGCAGCGCAGCCAAAGCCTCTTTTTCCCTATCCCAATCCGGGATCAGTTCAGCCATCAGTTCAGCCAATGTATCGACTTACTCGCTCGTCAACTTACCCGTGGCCGAGCAGGCAGCGATACGCGAGCACCCGGAGTTGCGCAATCGTTTGACTTTACCCGCGTCACCCGCAGTGAAAATGTAGAACCCGCCGCTAGTGTGACTGCTCCCTGTCAGCAGGCAGTTTGAATACGTATAGAGCGTTGCCGCCGTTGGGTTGGTAGATTTCAGGCGACTGCTTGGCAGTCATCAGCTTGAACACACCGATGCCAGTGGGAACTGCGATGTATTGTTCATCGCCAACGCCATAGCTGATGGGGTAACCATGCAATGCCGCGCCCAGCCGCGCTCGCCAGACCAATTTGCCTGTTTCAACATCAAAGGCTTTGAGATAGCGATCCAGGTCCCCTACAAATGCCAGATCACCGGCAGTGGTCAGCACGCCGGTTAAGAACATGGCGCGCTGCTCATGGCTCCATTTTTCCGTCATGGTTTCCACATTCCAGGCCGCCAGCTTACCGAGCATGCCGTTGACACCAGGCATCGGGAACATTCGCGATTCTCCGCCGTAGCCACCCTTCCCTTCTTCCATCTCGACTTCCCGCCCGGCCATTTCCACGCACAGTTGGTGCATCGGAATAACCAACACCTTAGCCACCGGGCTCCATGCGGTGGCCTGCCAGTTATGGCCGCCGTAGATTCCCGGACAGGCCGAAACCTGATCGCCGATCTTTGCCGCAATGATATCTTTGCGATAGGTCAAGCGTCCTGTCGATTGATTGAGTGACGCGAAAATGTTCTGGAAAATAGTTTCCTTGAAATCGAGAAATGCCCCCGTCTTGCGGTCCAACTTCCAGAGGATGCCATCCTTGCCTATGGTGACAGCAAGTGCCTTACCATCGATATCCAGCAGCACGCGCTCAAAACCGACCTCCATGTCCAGAGTTTCGCCAGGTATATGTTGAAAATACCACTTGATCTCACCAGATTGCGGGTTCAGAGCCAGGGTAGAATTGGTATACAGCGCCGCATCGTTCGGAGTCATGCCACGACTGGCCGCCACCCACGGTTTGGCCTGCGAAGTGCCAATATAAAACAAGCCAAGTTCCGGATCATAACTGCCCGGGATCCAAGTGTCCCCCCCGGCACGAAGCACAGGCGGCATTTCACCCCAGGTTGATTCATTAGGATCACCAGGTAGTGCAATCGTGGATGTACGCCACAGTTCTTTGCCACTGTCCGGATCGTGACCCGTAATGAAGCAACCGTCTTTCTTATAACGCTCGCATCCGTTGATGCCGCTGACCACGACGCCCCCGGCAACGATGGGACCGCTGGTATGCGTGAACCCCGCTTTCCAGTCAGCTTTGACAGCTTTCCAGAGTTGCTCGCCGGTACGTGCATTGATTGCCACCAGCGTCGCGTCATAGGTCGCCATGAACAGCTTGTCATCGTAGATGGCAATGTTACGAATCGGACCACCCAGCGTTTTTGACTCGAGTGGGTATTCGTAGTTGTATTGCCAGATCAACTCTCCATTGGTTGCGTCCAGTGCCTGCACCCGGTTGCCGGGGTGGGCCAGAAACATGATGCCATCGTGCACCAGCGGCGTAGTCTGGTTGCTACCGTCGTACATAGTCAGTACCCACGCCAGTTTCAGATCGGAGACATTGTCCCGATTGATCTGCGCGAGTGGACTGTAGCCCTGTCCATCAAGCGTGCGTCGCCATGATAGCCAGTCCCCTGCCGCCGGGTTGTTCAGCATTTCATCTGTCACTGGAGACAACCGCGCCACCACCTGGTTGACGAACCCTGAAGCTTCGGCTGCCGCTTCTGCCACCGACCCCGCCCCTTCCCAGACTTCTCCGCCCGCTTCAGGCCTAGGTGTCGGTTTCCAGCCCTCGCCCTGGACAGCCAAACCGATTTGCAAGCTATTGTCTGCAGTTAGAGGTGCGCCTCCCGCAGGCGCGCCGTTGGCACTCAACATATAAGCAACCAGATCTTCATTGACCTGCCTGCTGAGCGAACCAGGAGCGCCCGCCGGCATCAACATGCTGGTTGTCTCGAAAAGCTCTGCAATGCTGCGGTGCTCCCATCGGGCGGTGAACGCCGGACCCGTTAGCGGCAGGCCATGACCGGTTCCACGAAGCGTGGCGTGGTGACATTCCGCGCAGTAAGCAACGTATGCTTCTTGGCCTTTGGACACCTGTTGCTGAGTGTAGGCACCAGTATCAGCAATCACCTGGCAGCTGAGGAGCAGCAATAAATTGATAGAGAATCGCACGCTAATTCAGGTCATCTCTGCCCGATGGAGCTGAGATTGCCTGCAACGGCAAAAAGGTATTCATAGCTCTCAAGTATAGGAACCATTAACGCCCTATGCAGAGAAACCTGTAAGTTAGATTTGATGGCTACAGTACTAGTGGTCCCATATGGGCTGACGACGTATGCTCATAAGATACCATTGATACATTTTACAGTTAAAATGATTGGGTAATACTTACACCCCAAATCCTTGGTTTTCTTGCCATAGCATAACTCCAAGCAGCGCCAGCAAAAACATCATACCCGACAGTAAAACCATCTTCTTCAGTTAAATTCTTACCGTAAAGTGCAATTACAGTGTTGTTTATTTCATAATTCATCGAAAGATCAACTAATGTTTGCTCTTTGTTAAATGTTGTCGGTGAGTTTAATTGAGAAGTATGATGTTCACCTATATGATGCGCACTTGCTCTTACATACGCAAGACCAGGACCTGCTTCCCACTCATAAGTTAGACCTAGAGTCCATGTCAAATCAGGAGCTCTTAATGGCTCTAGATAGGTAAAATCTGCAGCCGCTCCACTTCCGTTAAAATCAGCGAAAAAGTCATCATAGCTTGGATCTAAATAACCAACATTTAGATCGATAGAAAAATTTTGGGTAATAAGTGCATTTAATTCTAACTCTATACCTTTAAACGATGCTTCAGCAACATTATCAGTTACCGTTTGCCTTCCAAGAGCGGCCAGTGTATCAGGAATATCGACATCAAGTTGTTTATCTTCATACTCCATATCAAAGATAGCCACATTAACTCTTAAACGATTATCCAAAAGAGTAGATTTAACTCCGACTTCAATACTAGTTACTGTTTCAGGTTTATAAGGTCTTGTGGCGCTAAATTCATTTCCCCATCTTCCATTAAAACCTCCACTTCTATAACCTTGAGAATAGCTAGCATAAAAATGCAAATCCTCATTAGCTTGATAGCTAACAGCTACTTTTGGAGTAAACTTTGTCCAACTCTTATCCGCATCAGTATCCATTACACCACAATCTGGATATGGTCCACCTCCTTGACAAGCGTTACTACTTTTTTCCTCATCAATATATCTACCGCCAATTGTTAAAGTAATTTGATCATTGATGTCATAATCAGCTTCAAAGAAAACTGCGATAGAATCAGTTTCTTGATGGGTATAATTATATACAGGAACAACAATCAAAGGGTCTTCAGTTGGAACTGCTCCAAACAAATCAAAAAAACCAATTCTGCTTTCCATTGGAATCGTATATTCGGAATCCCATTTATATAAACCAACAACATAATTTAATGGGCCGTCTAAGTCACTTGTTAATCTAAGCTCATGACTGGCTTGTTCATAGTCAGCACGACGATCAGTATGATATAAAGTTAACGGTGTTCCATCCCAGTCCTGGTCCACCTCCTCATCAGTTGTTTTTCTTCCAAAAATGTAATCTAATTTATAATAATCTGACAATTCCCATCTAAGTTCTAAGATCCCCGTATAACTTTCAAATGAAGCATCTCTTCTTTTTGGTTCATTGTTATAAACCGTGTAACGATCTCCACTTTGAGGAATTCCTAAACCCGGTGAGCATTGGCCATAAACAGCACACCACCAAGTAGTTGCACCACCTAAATTCAAAGCCGTATGCGCATCTTGGTCTTGTTGTTCGTCAGTCAGTGTTAATTCAACTTCTATATTGTCATTTACCTGAAATAATGAATTGAAAGTAATTTGGGTATACTCTTCTCTACCCAGATCTTGTCCGTCGACCGCATTAGTTAAGTATCCTTCATTTTGTTCTCTATGAGTTCCAGTTATTTTAAAAGCAGCTTCGGGTGTGCCAATATTAAGAATTCCATCAATTACATGGGTATTATAATTATCATATCCAATCTTAATTTTACCGCCCCTTTCACCAGTTGGTTTAGTTCTTGTTAAATTAATAACACCCGCTACTGTATTTCTTCCAAATAAGGTGCCTTGGGGACCTCTTAAAATTTCTACACTCTCTAAATCTATCGTCTTAAGCATTGCTCCGGAATTAGCGCCAATGAAAACCCCGTCTAAAACAACACCAGTTGTGGGATCAAAATTTTTCTCAACATCTGAAACACCAACACCACGAATAAAAATAGCAGTAGGACTTCCTGGGCCTTGTTGCAGATCATCAATTATTAAATTAGGAGAATCCGCAGCTAAATCTCTAATATCAGTAGGAACACGATTTTCAATATCTCGTGCACTTAAAGCACTAACAGATAAAGCCGTTTCCTGAATATTTTCTTCTCTTTTTCTTGCAGTAACGACTACTTCCTCAATACCATCAGATGCCTCTTGAGCCTGCGCATTGGATGTATTGATTGAAAATACTGATATTATTAGAAAGCCCAATAGCACAAAATTGTTCATAATTGATCTCATTTGATCATTCTCCATTAATTCTATTTTTGTTTTTTTTGTCGTCACTAATCAAAGCATATTGACTATCATTAAAATGCATAAATCCTTGCATCACTTCTAATTTCTAATTCCTAATAGCGCGATAGATAATGCCCTATAGCTACGAAATCTTACTTGCAAATTTCTCTGCATAGGGCGTTAATGGTTCCTATACTCAATTGGTTCCTATACTCAATAGCAAAAGGAGTACGGCAGCAAAAGGAGTACGGCTGTGAGATTCTACCATAAAATCTTATTGACTATCTTGGCATTTGTTCCGCTATCTGTATCGGCGGAAGTTCTTCACTACTCGTCATGCACGCTTAAGGATGGGAAAACCCTGGCAGACGCTCAAGGCTGGGTGGAAGACTGGCGACCTATTGCGAAAAGCGCTGGTCAAGACTACAAAATTCGCTTACTCACCGGGCATGCTGCACCAGCGGATGGGATGCTACCGAACTTTGCCATCGAAGGTAGATCATCAACGCTCAGCTCGTATGCAGCGGCGTGGGAATGGTGGTACAGCGATGCGAAAGCTGCGAAGTCCAACATGCAACTTCAAAGCGTCGCCGATTGTGGAACCAATTCAATTTACGTTACCACTGAATAAATCTGCGAAAAAGTTCAGGCAAGATAGAAGTGTTGTCGTGAGACGATACTCCGCTACCATCCAGTTGCTGACAGTTGCTGATCCTGGCTAGATCGCGACTGGGTCTTAGGCTGCCTGACATCTTGACCTCATCTTTGGCCTTGTAATTCTGATTCGTTCGCATTTGCTAAGCAGCCCTGATTTCAGTTGAAATCCAATGCGGTTCTATGACTGCAGCGAGTTGAAAGCCGATGTTTTCCAGCCCCTGGGGCATATCTGACCCATTGTCTGCTATCGCGGGTGAAAGCAGGCCTCTTATTGACTTCCAGCCATATCTGGCCTGAGATCTGCTATCGCCTAGCAGCGCGACATCAGTATTCAAACTTCCTAATTCTTAATAGTGCTATAGAAAATGCCCTGTAGCTATTAAATCTTATTTGCTTATTTGTTGGTCAGCTCCTTCTTCTCGAACCACATCTTCAGGATAGAAAGAGTAGAAGAAAGCTGCAATCAAACATAAAGAGCCCGCAATAGGACCAATCAACAAGACGCCATAGGGTTCCTCGGCACTGCGACCATAAGCAGATAGCAGGTAGCTCATTATGGCGGCAGAGGCAGCGTAAACCCACTTGGTGAGTAGCCCCTGAACGCCGTAGTACATAGCCGCTCGATTTGCACCAGTTTTAATCCGATCACGATCAATCAACTGCCCCAGGATCACTGTAGGCAAAATCATTATGCCAGCCATGGCAAGTCCCTTTATCGCCATCAGGGTGAATACAACGATTACATTAAGTTCATCCCCAGAGCTACCAGGAGAACTTGGCGTTAGCAGCCCGTAGGGCAGCATGGCGATGCCTAGTATTAGAATAGTTGTTATCAGCGTATTCTTGGTGCCTATTCTCTCGACAATAACATGAATAAATACAAATCCAATGATGACCCCAGGCAACATTGCGAGTGAGAGCAGCGCGGCGAAACCCTCATCTCTACCAAGTATCACTCTGGCAAAGTAAGGCACAGCGGGTCCGGTCATTGTGATACCCAGAATAAAAATGATTTGGGCAAAGAGATAAATCAGAAAAGGCCGATTCTCCAGTGTTACCCAAATGGCTTGACGCATGTTCAGATTTGACGGAACTGCTTCAAACTTTGATTCGTCCACAGCCAGAATAGGGCATATACAGAAAATGAAAGACAAGATGCAGGAGATAACTACGACGGTTTGGACCGCGGTCGTGGCATCCATGCCCATGTCCTTGAAAGCGTCTACACCGACAAGCCAGAGAATGCCGTATGCCATGATAATGGGGCCGCCGATAAGTGACCTGAGTCTCGACAAC
>Ga0187833_10001318_pt1 | contig 28405 bp, 28 predicted proteins | sample ETNtaG_37_FD_167968 | JGI IMG/M metagenome (GOLD analysis project Ga0187833, IMG submission 167968) | Marine microbial and viral communities from oxygen minimum zone, Eastern Pacific Ocean - ETNP2014_SV_400_PacBio MetaG (Illumina Assembly) | ecosystem: Environmental > Aquatic > Marine > Hypoxic...
AATTTTATAGGCCAAGTGAGGTTTTTAATTTAAAAGGAAGTTATTCAAAAGCACTTAAAAAATTAAAATGGTATCCAAAAACTAATTTTAAAAAATTAGTTAAAATTATGGTTTTAGAAGATCTAAGAAGAGTTTCAAAATAGTTGGAAAACTAACAAACTTAATATAAAAGGTTTAAAAACAAACTCAGTTAAAAAATTTTAAGTCAAAATAATGAATATCAAAATTTTTTGCGACTCTGCAGATTATAAAATTATTAAAAAATTTTCAAAAAACAATTTAGTTAAGGGTTTTACCACAAATCCAAGTCTTATGAGAAATGCTGGAGCAAAAAATTATAAACAATATTCACTTCAACTTTTAAAGGTCAGCAAAAATAAACCAATATCTTTTGAAGTTTTTTCAGATAATTTTGATCATATGCTTAAACAAGCTAATGAGATAAATTCATGGGGAAAAAATGTTTATGTAAAAATACCAGTAATTAATTCTAAAAATATTTTTATGGGAAAGATTATAAAAGAATTAAACCAAGAAAACATAAAAATCAATATAACTGCGGTTTATAGTTTTGCTCAGGTAAAAAAAATATTAAAATTAATAAATAAAAAAACTAAAGTAATAATTTCGATATTTGCAGGTCGTGCCGGTGATGCAGGCAAAGATCCAATACCTGAGTTTAAAAAAAGTATACAACTGACAAAAAAATTTAAAAATGTAGAAATATTATGGGCAAGCGTGAGAGAACCATATAATTACTTACAAGCTAAACAATTAGGCTGTCAAATAATAACAGTTCCACCAAGTATAATTGAAAAAATTGAAAAATTTGGAAAATCTTTTAGTCAGTTAAGTTTGGAAACTGTAAAAAGTTTTTTAAAGGATAGTAAAAAATCTAAATTTAAAATTTAACCTTTCTCACTATTTTTTGAAAATAAAATTTCAAACATCAGAAAATTTTATATAATAGATGATAAAATTATGAAATTTAATATAAATTAAAAACTACATTTTAATGCTTTAGTTTTTTTGATTAAATCAGATAATTCTTTATAAGCATCACTTTTTTTATTAATAAAAATATGTTTTGGATAAGGAAAAAAATAAGAGTCATATTTATTTATATCAATCCCATATAAAAGTTTAAAAGAAAAATCTGACCAATTATCATTTCTATCAGCAACTTTAATATTTAAATTTTTAGAATCTATCAAAGCTTTACTTAATGAATGACAGTCTCTTCCTGTTATTCCAGAATTTATTACTATTATATCAAAATTATTTTGTAAAAATAAAGAACCATCAGCTGGTTTTTTTGCAAACTCTTTTGAATTCAAACCAAATAAATCAATTGTATTTATCTTAGAATAATAGGGTAACAATCCAGCTTCTGTTGTGGCTAAACTCAATTTTATATTTTTATTAATATTATTTAGTTCTTTTGCGAACATGTAAATGTCTTTTTTTTTACTATAAAAACTAACTGAGTTAAATTTTTGAGTTGCATTAATAACAATTGATAAAAAAGAAATTATTAAAATAATATTCCTTGCAACTTTTTTATTTCTATCAATATCAAGCTGTATTTCATAAATTATAAATATTACTAAAACAGGAAAGTAGAAATAAAATCTATAACCAATATTTTGGTATAAGACTTGATTTGTGTAATATGCTGTAGCAAATATAATTATAGATACTATTACTAAAACAGATCTTTTAAAAACTTTTGAAATATCAATAAATAACAAAATCAGAAATGATGGTAATAAAATTATAACCTGTCTACCCCATTCAAGATTATTTAAAAAACTCCATTGATTTTTAATGTAAAATGGTAATGGTAAAAAAAAATCAAAATATTTATATCTAGTATAGAAATAGATAATACCCAATAAAATAAATAAAATAAAAAATTTTATATTTTTAAGATTAAAGTTTTTTAAAAGATTTATAATATTTGGAATTATAATAAACAAAATAAAATCAGGTCTTACCAAACATCCAATAAAGCTGAATAATAATGTGTTAAAAATGTTTCCTTTTAAAAAATTTATAATTACTAATACTAAAAATAGTTCTACAAATAAGACAGAAAAACCTCCTAAAGCAGCATAGGTATGAGTAATCGAAAAATGGAAAAAAAATAATCCATATGTCTCAGCTTTTGATAAAGAATAATGTTTTTTAATTAAATTGATTAATAAATATAACGAAAATAGATTTAATAAGATCGAAGCAAAATAAGTCTCTAAACCAAAAAAATAAAAAACTGATAAAAAAATCATCCATAAAAAATCAGTAGCTCCCTCTGTTGGACTCCCATTTGTATTGTAACTAATAACACCTGTATCAATTAAATTTTCAGAGTATCTAAATAATATGCTTGCATCCTCTGCAGGTAGAAAATTTCTATTAAGATAAAAAGCGACACAAAAAGAAAAAAATATGAATAAGATTAATTCGAGTTTGTCATTATTCTTAAGAATATTCATATTTATTTAATATTAAAAGTGAAGTTTTTTAAATATGAATTCAGGAATTAGCTTAATAATATTCATAATAATTTTCCATCTCAAAGGAACATAAATTAATTTTTTTTTTTCAATACATTTAATTATTTTTTTTGCTATTTTTTCAGGCTTTGTATTTAATAAGGAGGAAATTTTTAAATCTTTGGTCATTTTAGTGTCTACAAAACCTAAACTAATAGTTATTACTGTAATTTTACTTTTAGAAAGTTTTTGTCTTAAACCTGACAAAAATACTGTAAAAGCACTTTTAGCAGCACCATAATGAAAATTAACAGCTCTTCCACGATAACCTGCAACAGAAGATATTCCTAAAATTATTTTTTCCTTGAAGGTTTTTTCTTTTAGAAAAACATCAGTTATAATTTCTAAACATTTGGCAGGATAAACATAGTTAGAATTAATCATTTGATCTATTAAACTTATTTTTTGATTTTTACTATTTGATGATAATTCACCTATTGCAGAAATTATTATATCATGCTTGTTTTCTAAACTTTCATAATAGTTTTGAAAATTATGAGTTTCACTTAAATCCATACAAATAAATTCGATTTCATCTATATTAACTTTTAAACTATCTAAAAAAGATTTAGTATTTTCAATATTTCTACTTATTAAAGTCAGTTTGTAATTTTTTTTTGATAATTGGTAAGCTATATTTTTTGCTATGTCAGAGTTAGCTCCAAGAATTAAAACTCTTTTAAATTCCTCCATACTTTTTATAATTCCAATCTTCTTGATTGCATTGATGTAAATATTTGTGTATTTTTTTTATTTCTTATTGTTTTCTTGAATTTATTCAAACCTTTATATGTTGACCTAAAGAAAGATGCTTTCATTAAAGAATCTTTTGCTAAATAGATTTTTCCTTTACTTTTTAATAATTGTTTATTCAATTGATTAATCAAAATTGAATTTTTTTTAGAATGTGGAACATCAAATGCTAAAGTATATCCCTTCATTGGAAATGACAATAAACCTTTATCTTTTTTTAAAATTTTTACGGTAACTAAGAATGATTTTATATCTGAATATTTGAAAATCTTTAAAATTTTTATTATATCTTTTTTTTTTGGCACAACACATTGATACTGAATAAATCCATTATTTCCGTAAAGATTGTTCCAATTTAATAATGAATCTAGTGGGTAAAAAAATTTGTCATAATCAACATAACTTACATTTTTTTTTAAATAATTTGTATAATAATACAAAATATTAAAAATTCTTATAAAGAAACTGTTAAATATAAATTTTGGTAATGAAAAAAAAACATTAAATTTCTTTTTTTTTTTAACATTTAATTTATTTGCATTTTTCGGTAAAAAATTTTTTTTCACATGCTCTCCACAAAAAATAACCCCTCTTCCAAAATTATGATTATTAGCTGCACAATCAACCCAGGCTATGGAATAATGATATTTGTTAGATTTTTCTATTTGTTTTATTGTATCTTCCATATTTTTTGTACAATAAATTCTTTCCTCAATATAAGACGTTTCTATTTTTTTTAATTTAATTGTTGCTTCAATAATAATTCCTGTCAACCCCATTCCACCACAGGTTCCTAAAAAAAAAGCTTTTTCTTTTTTTATTGAACATTTTCTTGTCATTTTATTTTCATCAATGACTTTTATTTCAATTAAATGATTTTCAAATCCACCTGTCTTATGATGATTTTTTCCATGCACATTAGACGCAATCATTCCACCAATTGTAACAAATTTGGTTCCCGGTGATACAGGAACAAACCATCTCTTAGGCACTATTACTTTAAGCAAATCTAATAAAGTTATTCCTGCTTCCACTTTTATAATACCTTTAATATGATCAAATTTTATTACTTTAGAAAAATTTGTCATAACAATAGTTTTATTCGGTTGAATAGAGCTGTCTCCATAAGATCTTCCCATGCCCCTAGCAATACAATTTTTTACTATTTCCTTCTTAAGTCCCGAAAGCGTTTTTGGCTTTACAATCTTGCATTCACTTACTGTATTTTTCCCCCAACCACTTATTTTCATAAAATTATTTTCTATAAATTAACTAAATTGTGCAATTAAAATTACTAAACCCATTAATATAATTGTGCTAAAGCTTTTTATATTTGTCGAAACAAAAGTCACTGGATCATCATCCATTTTACCTGAAAGAGCAGGTTTGTTAATATTTATTATCCAAAAGAGATAAAGTGGCATGAGAAGCCATAAAAATTGAGGAAACTCATAAATTTCTAATACTTTATCTGACAACAAATAAAAAATTAAAAAAAGTAGAGATAAAAAGTTATTTAAAATTAATATAAATTTTAAAATTTTTAAATTTTTTTCTGTATATAGACTTTTTTTCAGTTGATATTTTTTTATTTCATTTACTCTTTTTAAGATTACTAGTGATACAAAAGCAGTTATACAAAAGATATATAACCATGATGAAATTTCAATTTCATTAATCTACCGCCAAAATATATTCTTATAATATAAAATGACGATAATAATAATATATCTAAAAATTTAATTTTTTTTATTATAGATGAATAAATAATATTAAGAAAAAGGTATATTAATATAATTGAAATAACATCATTCAAAGCTCCTAAAGATAATGAGATTAACATTAAGATTAATAGTGAAGTTATCGCTATATTTTTTGAAATAGAATTTGAAGCTAATGGTCTATACTTCTTTGAAGGATGAATTCTATCTTTAGATAAATCTAGTAAATCATTAAATATATAAACTGCAGATGCCGCAAAACTAAAAATAAAGAAGCCAATTATAGACTTATATATATGAAAATAACTATACTCATTAGCCATTATGAAGGGCAAAAAAATTAAAAAATTTTTTTGCCATTGAGAAATTCTAATAAGTTTTAAAAAATTATACATTGCCATGAAGAATAAAAGAATTAAAAACAATAACTTCACCAAACTTTAATTTTGCGGGTTTTTGATATTGCATCATATTAAGAACCGTAGGTCCATTTACTAACCAGGAAGCCTCTTCTTTTTTCATAACTTCCAATGATTCTTCTTGATCATTCATAATTATAAAATCTACTTATCTCTGAGCAAATTTTTCTAATTTGTTGTTTAGTTAAATATTGATTAATTGGCAGAGTCAAAATTTGACTACCAATACTTTTTGATTTTGGAAATTCATTTATTTTAGGTAATTTAAATTTTTTCCTATAGGCTTTTGTTTCATGTATTAAGTTACGGTAGTGAATTGCTGTCGATATCTTTTTTTTTTTTAAATAATTTTTTAATTTATCTCTGTTTTCTGCAAGAATTACAAATGTATGATATGTATTAAATTCCCACTTTTTTTCATATGGTAAGGTTATGTTTTTTATATTTTTTAGAAGAGAAAAATATAGTTTTGCATTTGCTCGCCTTTTATTAATTATTTTTTTTAATTTTTTTAATCTAATATTTAATACTGCTGCCTGTACATTATCCATTCTAGACACATAACCAAAAACAGAAACTTGATTTCTTTGTTCTCTTCCATGATTTCTTAACAGTCTTGCTTGTTTTGCTATTTTTTTATTATTAGTTACAAGATATCCAGCGTCACCTATAGCATTTAGATTTTTTAAAGGATGTGCAGAAAAGCATCCTACCTTTCCAAAAGTTCCAACATAAGTATTATTATATTTTGTGCCAATTGCTTGTGCGGCATCTTCTATTATTGGGATATTATATTTTGTTGATATTTTCATTATCTTACTCATTTCACATGCGCGGCCAGACAAATGTACGGGCATAATTGCCTTTGTCTTCTTTGTAATTTTTTTTTCTATTTCAACTGGGTCAATATTTTGATCATCTTTAATATCTGCAAATACAGGAATTGCCCCTAAATGAACTATAGCTGATGTTGATGCGAAAAAAGAATTTGGGGGTGTTATAACCTCGTCTCCTCTTTTAACTCCCAATATATTTAAGCCTATTGTCAAAGCATCTGTGCCACTATTCAATGCAACACATTCTCTAACTTTCAAAAAATTGCAAATTTTTTTTTCAAAAATATCAACCTCACTTCCCAAAATAAATTCTGACTTTGAAAATAATTTATCAATAGATTTGAATATTTCTTTTTTTTCTTCTTTTGATTGCTTAATTAGATTTACATAAGGAATATTATTACTCATAAGGATTTAAAATTAATCTGGATATAGATTATATTTTTCTTACAACTTCTCTCATCCATGGTCCCATATCTTTGTAATGAGCAGTAGTAACTATATTTTCATCAATAACCGCAGGTTCATCTGTATAAATTGCACCAGCGTTTATAAGATCATCTGCCATACTATAATATCCGGCAATTTTTCTGCCTTTTACTACTTTCGCTGAAATAAGCAATTGAGCTCCACTACAAATACAAGCTATGATTCTTTTTTGTTTATCAAAATTTGAAATAAAATTAATTATTTTCTTTTCTTGACGAACTTTTTCCATTGCTTTTACACCACCTGGCAAGACTAAAATAATATAATCTTCTACCTTAATTTCATCAATTGTCTTAACTTTCTGGTCTTTATTTGGAGGTAATATAGTTCCTAAAAAACCTTTTACCGGTTTGCCCTCTAACAAACAAACATCAACATCAAATCCAGCTTCTAATAATCTATAATATGGATAAATAAACTCATGATCTTGAGCCAAATTTCCTGATATAATGACAGCCCTTTTCATAAAAAATTATAACATATTTTGTTTAATTTCGTTTGTCGATAAAAAAGGATACATATCTTCGAATTTAGTAGGTACAGATTTTCCATCAGACATTCTTTTATTTATTGCTTTGGGCATCTGCTCTTGATTATGATCTATCATTAATTCACATATGCATGGGATATCTCCCTTTAAAACATTTCTAATTTTATTATTTAAATTATTGTTGTTAATTATTTTTGAATATTTTATTTTGTGAGCTTCAGCAATTTTTTTATAATTAGGAAATGATAATCCGCTTTTTAAAGTTGAACCCATAATCCTACTTTCAAATCCTAATTCTTGTGTTTGCTTAATTGTCAAATATCCTCCATTATTATAAATAAAAATTTTAATTGGTAATTTATTATGTAATATGGTGGCTAATTCCTGAATATTCATTTGTAATCCACCTTCGCCAGTTAAACATATTATTCTTTTATTCTTTGATGCATAATATGCTCCAATCGCAGCTGGCAAACCCCAACCCATTGGAGCGTGGCCTGAATTAGTAAAGACCTTTTGGCCTTTTTTTACTTTAAATGCCTGGTGGGTACCAACAAAAGATAAGCCCATATCTGTAACTACAACATCATTCTTCTTTAAGATATCAGATAAATTGTCAATAAAGACATATGAATTTATAGATTTTTTTTGCTTTTTAAATTTATCTAATACAATAGGATATTTTTTCCTTATATTTTTACAATAATCAATCCAATCATCTGATAAATTAATTTTTTTTGGAATAAATTCTAACAACTTTTTTAGAAAATATTTAGCATCGCAGCATATTTTTTCATTCAAATTTACATTACTTTTATTTACTTCAATTTTATCTATATCAACCATAACCTTTTTGGCTTTTCTTGCAAAATCCTTTGAATTATAACCTGTAACCATGAAAGGCAATCTCGTACCTATTGCAATATGTAGGTCGCTATTTTGAATTATAAAATTTGTTCCCCTTTCTGCGAAAGCACCTGGTCTACCTACATATGATTTATGATTTGATTCAATTAAATCTGAAGCATTCCATGTTAAGGCAAAAGGTATTTTAAATTTATCTATTATTTTTCTTAAATAATTCTGGCCCTCTGCTATTTTTACACCTTGTCCTAAATGTAAAATAGGTCTTTCACTGTTCGCAATTAAATTAGCAACTTTTTTAATCTGTTTATTTAATTTGTTGTTAATTTTACTAATTTTTTTAAATTTAAAACTTTTTAATTTGTTAGGTTTAATATTCGCATTCTGTATATTGGCCGGTATATCAATCCAAACAGGGCCTGGTCTACCTTCCATTGAAAGATAATAAGCTTTTTCAAGATGATACTTTATTAAATTCGGGTCATTAACAATTTCTGCATATTTTGTACTTGATTTGATCATGTTTACAATATCAAACTCTTGAACTCCAATTTGTCTTAGCCCAGAATTTCCAATAGTTTGATTCAAGTATACTTGTCCAGATATGAACATTGTCGGAACAGAATCAATCCAACAACAAGCAACACCGGTAGCACAATTAGTTCCCCCGGGTCCTGTTGTAATTATTGCGGCTCCTGGCTTATTCTTTATTCTTGAGTAACTTTCTGCTGCAAATGAAACTGCCTGTTCATGATGACAAGAAACGTATTTTAAATTTTGCGCTTTATACATTGCGTCACATAAAAAAATTGATCCACCTCCACTTACTGTAAAAACAGTATCAATTTTCTTTTTCTCTAAAAATTTAATAACAAAATCAGCTAATCTCATCAAAATATAATTTATTTTTTCATTTACAATTTAGTATATTTAAACACCAAGTGATTTGGCTGAAGAGAAATAATAATCTCCTTTAAACTTTATTTTTTTAAATAAAGTTTTCCACTCTTTCTTGAGAAGTATAGATGTACCAATAAGTGTCCATTTATAAAATTTATTTCTCTCTTCATCATTTTCACCTGATGCCAAAACTACATAGCTTTTTTTAGAAACTCTTTCAATTTCTTTTAATGATTTGATTACATCTCCTAGGTTTTGCATATAAAGTGAATTAAATGCGATAACAAAATCTAGTGATTTATTTTTAAAAGGAAGTTTTGTATATTCACATTTTATTAACTTACTCTTGCATTTTACTGCATTTTTTAAAGCATAATCATGGTTTTCAATGCCATAGGATTTTATTCCTGGTAATAAAATATTAAGATCTTTTAGTAAGAAGCCTTTTTTGCATCCTAAATCTAAGACTCTGGATTTTTTTGATAGATTATATATTTTTATGATTTTTGGTAATAATTTTAACCATCTACCATCATATTTAAATCCACCATAACCATTTAATCTATTTCCATCGTAGTATTCTTTTCCGAGTTTCCAGGCATACATTTTATTTATAACAGTTCTTTCTTTAGCAACTTTTGATCTTACTTTTACAGGTTTTTTAAAATATCCAATATCAAAGTGTTTTCCCATTACTTACTCCTTATTAATTTTTAGAATTATTCGACCAGCTTTACCAGTTCTAAACAATTTTATTGCCTCATTAATTTGAGTTAAATCAAATTCATGGGTAATAAAATTATTTAAATTAAGTTTTCCATTCATTTGCATTCTAATATATCTGGGAATATCCTGATCAGGTATACAAGCTCCCCCTGAAGAGACCAACAAGCTTTTGTTAAATGCCAAAGGTAAAGTATATATTTTAATTTTTTCTGTTGGCACTCCTACAAATACTATTTTTCTATCATCTGGAGATATTTCATAAGCTTTTTCCATTATCGATGCTATTCCTGTTGTTTCAAAAGTCACATCAGGACCTGCGCCATTTAAAATCTTTTTTAATTCCTTGGAAATATTCTCATCATTAGACATCAAGGAATGTGTTACACCAAATTTTTTAGCTATATCTAATTTTTCTTTATGAATATCTATTCCAATAATTGGATATGATGAAACCAGAGAACAAGCATATGCAATGCTCAATCCCATACCACCTAATCCAAAAATAAGAACGGATTGTCCAATTTGAACTTTTGCATCATTATTTACAGCTCCGAATCCTGATGTAATAGCACATCCATATAAGGCTGCAGTCCTTAAATCAGCTTCCTTAGGTATAGAGGTAAGTCTATTTTCTGAAACAATTGCTTTTTCATTAAACGTTGTAACCCATCCACCATTTACAATTTTGTCTTTCCATTTATATTTTGGTGTATTGCTTTCTATTCCTGAACTTTTTCTCCAATGCAAAACTACATGATCTCCGGGTTTTACAGTAGTTACACCTTCCCCAATTTTTTCTACTATTCCCGAACCTTCATGACCAAGCAAGTGGGGTAAAAATTTATCAGGTCCTTTTAGAGCATCTATTTCGTTGATTTGAGCTCCACATATTCCACTATAAAATAATTTGACTAGAACTTGACCAAACTCTAACTTTTCGGGTAACTCTACATTTGCTATTATAAGAGGTTTTTTGCTTTCAGTTAATATTGCTGATTTCATTTTTTAAAGTTTTTATAAAAATTTTTCACACATTTAATAATATAACGCATTTGCTTCAATGATAGATGCTGATCACAAGGAAAAGTTATAATTTTTTTTGTATGAGTATCCGTTACAGGAAAATCTCCTTTTTTATGTTTTAAAAACTTTACTGCATTTTGTAAGTACATAGGTTTAGGATAATGAATTTTGGCCTCTATTCCTTTTTTTTTACAATATTTTAAAAGCTCATTTCTTCTTTCAGCAAAAATAATATATAAATGGTATACCAATTTAAAATTTATTGGTCTAGGAGGAATGGTAATTTCAGGTATTAAATTAAAATTTTTGTCATAATATTTTGCATTACTAATTCTTTTGTTTGCAATTTGTTTTGCTTTTGGAAGAAGCCAATTCCCTACAACGGCTTGGAAAGTATCTAGCCTAGAATTATAACCACAAATATCAACTGTATCACGATCTATTAAACCGTGATTTCTCAATAATTTTAATTTTTTATAATAACTAAGCTTATTAGTAGTAATTATGCCTCCATCAGACCATACATTAATATTCTTTAATGGGTGGAGTGAAAAAGCTCCAAATTCTCCCCAAGTTCCAGAATTTTTTCCATTAATATTTGCAAGTATTGATTGGCAAGCATCCTCTACTATTGGAATATTATATTTTTTTGAAATTTTATTTAATGCTGGCATATTTGTCATATATCCAGTGAAATGAACTGGAACTATTGCTTTAGTTTTATTAGTAATTTTCTTTTCAATTTCTCTTACATTCATGCAGAAAGTATCATCACAATCAACAAAAACTGGTTTTGCTCCAATTTCGGTAATAGCTCCAACTGTAGCAACAAAAGTATTTGCGGCTGTTATTACTTCGTCTCTATAACCAACGTTTAAAGCTTTAAGAGATAATTTTATTGCATCTGTTCCAGAATTAACTCCTATTGCATACTTTGCACCTATTAATTTTGCAAAATTTTTTTCAAACTTAAATAGTTCTCTACCTAAAGTAAAATCTTCAGTATATACAAAATCTTTTAACTTTTTCCATAAATCATCGCAGTTTGAAAATTGCTTTCGTAAATACGAATATCTAATTTTCATTAAATCAGCCGATAATTTTTTTTAACTTTTTTCTTAGTTTTTAAAACACTCATGATCGTTAAAGGTTTTCTAATTTTAAAACTCTCAGATAGAATTTTTAATGTACTTGTCTTTACAATTTCACCGTATGAAATTACTCTTTGACCTCTTTCGTCAAAAAGATGGCCACTTAATAAAGCTGATGTGGAATTTTGATCATTTCTTGATAAGTTTTTTAAATTTTTTGTTTTTTTAATTATTATTTTTTTATCATTAAAACTATATATATTCATTTTTCCTAATTTTGGTTCACTAAATTTAATTGATTTAGAGTCTAAGTTTTTGGCAAATTTTTTTCCTTCATATTCTTTTAACTTGCGACCATAATTATCTTTTAATCTAACTAAATCTTTTTTATCAAATGGTGTCTCAAATTCTAAAGCATAAAGACCTGTTTTAGATATGGCTTTAATTGAGTGAAATAGACCTGGTCTAAAAACTAGTCTAGATAATGGCTTAAATCGTTTTTTGTTTTCTTTATAAATACCAATTTGTACTTCCGCGCTTCCCTCAAGAATTATAAAACCTGTCTTTTTTTTTGGATGACAATGTAAGGATGTGTTGTGGCCATGCTTAATTTTTAAAAAAGTAATAGCTAAATGATTTTTATCATTATAGGCAATATACTCATGTCCCCATGGTTTATTAACTGTCATATTGCTATAAAATTTATTTTGCTTATCCATTTAATTAGATTAATTTAATTGAATTCATTGTTTTAATATTAAAATATTTTTTATCTTCTAGAGAATTTGGCAATAATCCTTTTTCAAATGAACTTTTTAAATCTGATACTGCATCTTTTATAGTTCGTTTTGTTGAAAATCCTACTATCTGTTTAATTTTTTGAGAACTGACATGATAAGATCGATTATCATCAGATTTTGTTCTAACAATTTTAACGTCCTCTCCTATTACTTCTTTTACATCGCTTGCTAATTCATTAACCGTTTGATTCCTAAAACCTACATTAAAAATTTCTCCATTAATTTTATCTGAAGAAGCTGATAAAATCGCCAGGTAAGAATCGACCATGTCATCTATATGAACATTTGGTCTAAGCTGATCACCACCAAAAACTTTTATTTCTTTATTATGATATGCGTGATTTGTAAGAATATTTACAACTAAATCAAGTCTTTGCCTTTTTGCATAACCACATACTGTTGATGGTCTAATTGTAGTGGTTATAAAATCATCAGATTTATAACTATTTAAAATCTTTTCACATTCTCCTTTAAATCTAGAATAATCTGTCAAAGGTTCTAGCTTCATATCTTCTGTTACATTTTTTTCTGCTTTAATTCCGTAAACTGATGATGAAGAAGCATAAATAAATCTATTAACTCTATTTTCTTTGCTAATTTTAACTAAAGGCTCAAATGCATCTAGGTTAATTGATTTACCTAGTTTTGGATTTAATTCAAAACTGGGGTCATTTGATATACATGCTAAGTGAATAATTGCTTCGTGTCCTGGTATAATTTTTTCTAGTAATGACTTATCTCTTATATCTCTTTTAAATTTTTTTAATTTTAAATTATCTTCTAAAACATTTTCACCATATATCATCAGATCCAAAACTGAAACTTCATGACCTAAATCTAGTAATTTTGGAACAAGTTTGGAACCTACATAACCGGCACCACCTGTAATTAAAATTTTCATAAAATATATTTTTTACAATCTCAAATTATTAATTTTCATTAACGAAAGATAAATAGCACTGTTCTCTTCCAAATAAACTAGAAAAATCTGACATATTTCTTACATTTTCTACTGTTATCTTTTCTTTTTGCAAAATACTATTTGCCTCTTCTAATGAATTTATGAGTTGAGAAGATAAATCAGAAACATTTTTTATAATGTTATCTAAAGTTGGTTTAACGTTTTTTAAAAAAGATTCTAAATTTAATTGTTCATTTTCTTTTGTTAATAAAGCAAATGTTGAACAAAATTTTTCAAGTTCTAAATTTTGATTCTTACTTCTTTTTGAATTTGATATCCTGTAATCAATCATAGAATGATTTATAAGAATGTAATCTTCATAAAAATTTTTATTAACTTTTTCTTGTTTTCCATGTAAGGATTTATACCATCTCCAATCTGTTGAAAATTTTGGTACAGAGTTATAAATTTTAAATTTTTTATCAAAAATTTCTTTACAAATTAACGGTGTATTATATGCAACACAAACATAAGGATTTAATAGGGAATCTAGTATCCAGTGATCATGGGATCTGGTCATACTTGAAAGATTTGAAAGATGTGTTGAAAAAGCTTCATTCAAAATTATTAATTTGTCTGATATTTTTTTAATATTATTAATTAAACGATGACTTATTAATCTTCTTAAATATGTCGCCATTCCACCAATTGGAGGAAAATAATGAATAAACAACATTCCCCCATGTTTAACAAAAGATCCTATTTTGACCAACATGTTTCTATCATGCTCAAGAAAGCCTCCCGGCCATCCTTCGGCTATTACTAGATCATAAAACTTATCGCTATTGAAATTATCAATTTCTAATTCGAATAAATTTGGTTTTGTGTGCTCAACATCTAAATTAGCAAAAACTTTTTTTATATTTTCGCACCCAGTTTTATTTGGCTCAATTAAATCATAATTTTTTGGTTTTAAAGATGATGTGTACAAACTATTATGTCCAGATCCAGCACCAACTTCTAAAACATCTTTACCTGATAAATAACTTGGAACTAGACCTAAAAGTTTATAAAGGTTCCCCCTTATTTCAAAATGTTTATTTAATTCAGGAATATTATATTCAACTGGAGAAATCTCTTCTTTAGTATAATATTCTAACTCAACATTCTTCAAAGTTTCTTTCATTCTGCTTGGGTAATTTTTCCACATAATTTATTCCTATAATAATATTCTATAATATAAACAAAGCTAATCTTGATTTTTCATCATTTTATACAAATCTGTCCAATTTACTTCTGTGCTGCTTATAGTTTTTGATAATTCAAAAATTTGAACTTCTTTTATACAATCACTTATAAATTTTTTTCCTGTTCCACTTAAACCTTCTAAGGCAAAATGAAATTCAATATTACTCATGTTATCTAGCAAATCTTTAATCCTTTCTTCTTTTCTTGGTAATTGATAAATTGAACAAAAAATTATTTTTGTTAGTTTTATATCTTTATGAATCCACAAAGTTGTTGCAAGTGCATTTGACTTAAATGGCTCGGGAATAACCAGCTCTACAACTAATTTATTTCTATTAGCATAACTATTCATAATCATATTTTGACCATTAGCAGGTATTTTAAATGGACCTATATTTATATCTGTGGTTATGCTTGCGATAGTCATAAATTATTTATTATGTTCAGGAAGTTTAAAATATTTCAAATAATCAGTATTCTTTTGCAGCAAGGGTTTTTTAAAACTTTGAAATCTAACATTGCAAGCAATCCTTGCATGTTCTGATTTAAACGCAATATTTCCATGAATAACAAATGGCGTAAAAATAACAGCTTCACCAAATTTTAATTTCGTTGCTCTTTGATCTTCCATCATATTTAGAACTTTTGGACCATTTACTAATCCGGATTCTTCTTCTTTTTTCATGATCTCAGATGATCTATTTTGATCTAAATAATAAACTCCTCCTTGATCATCTAAATCATGTAAAGGAGCCCATAAGACATATGTGTATGGAGAAATTCCAGAAATCATTTCGTAGTGAGGCCATTGTTTGGCTTGTCCCTTGCCAGGAACATTAACTATTGTGTGTGCTCTACGTTGAATAAATAATTCATTTCCACAAAGTTCTTCCACTAATTTTGGACATGACATTATAAACATTTCAGAAAGATTTGAGAAATTTAATAAATCTATCATTGAACTATTAATTTCAGCTTTAGTCATTTTTGCCATAGCTTTTCTAACTGTATTAATATTTTTTGTTGGATTTTTAATATCAATTCTTTCAATAAAAGAATTTCTTAACTTTTCAAATACATGCATATTTTCTATTTGGAAAACTGCATATCCTGGTCCATCTTTTAATTCTTTATAAATATCCATTTTTATAATGTTTTTATTGCATAAACTTTTTAATTTTAAACGCAAGGATTTGGGTCAGATAAATGAATATTCTCAATATCGTCTAAAATTTCCTTTGATAAATTTACGTTTGTACAGTCTATATTTTTTTTTAACTGACTTATTGATGTTGCTCCAACAATACAGCTTGTTAGAAAAGGTCTATTAACAACAAAAGCATATGCCAAGGTACTTAGTGAAATATTATATTTTTTCGCAACTTTTGCATATTTTGCTATAGCAATTTCTTCCCTTTTTGTATTGTGTATTGAAAAACTCTTAGGACGTAAAGCAAATCGTGAATTTTTTGGTTTTTTACCATATAAATATTTGCCACTCAGCAATCCTCCTGCTAGCGGTGAATGCGCCAATAGTCCACATTTTTCCCTTATAGATATTTCTGAATTAGCAATATCAAATATTCTGCTAACTAAATTATATCCATTTTGTACAGACATTGGTCTTGGTAATTTTTTTTTCACAGCAGTAAATAAAAATTTTGTTATTCCCCATGGAGTTTCGTTTGACAAACCCACATATCTTATTTTTCCAGATTTAACTAAATTATTTAAATTTTCTAGAACTTCTTGAATTGGAGTCCAGTGCACATCTGAAGGATCATATTTAAAATCTAATTGACCAAAAACGGGAACATTTCTCTCTGGCCAATGAAGTTGATAAAGATCAATATAATCAGTCTTTAGTCTTTTAAGGCTATCATTTACTGCTTGATTCATATTTTTTTTGTCAAATTTTAGATTTTTTCCTCCTTTTCTAATCCATTTAAGACCTGTGAAACCTATGCCTTTTGGATGACCAGATGATATTTTTGTAGCAATAATAATCTTATCTCTATTTTTTTTTTTATTAATCCAATTTCCAATTATTCTTTCTGAATTTCCCTGTGTCTCTTTCTTTGGATAAGTTGGATACATTTCTGCTGTATCAAAAAAATTTATTCCTTTATCATTCGCTAAGTCCATTAGTTTAAAAGATTCATTCTGAGAATTTTGTTCACCGAAAGTCATTGTACCTAAACAAATTTGGCTTACTTTTAAGTTTGTGATTCCTAAATTATTATATTTCATAAATAATTGTATTACCACATATCGTGAACATCTGGTTTTATCAATTCATCATAAATTGAATTTATTTGTGGCAATATATAAGAGATGTTTTCAATATTTGAGGCATTACAATTTGTTTCTACATGATTTTTGTGTGTAGCACCCGGAATTACAGTTGTGACTCCTTCATGCATAAGTATCCACTTTAAAGCAAGTTGACCTAATGAAACATTTTCAGGTAATAATTTTTTTAATAGATCAACAGCTTCGAGACCTTTTTTAAAATTTACACCAGAAAAAGTATCTCCTATATCAAAAGCTTCTCCTTTAATATTATATTTACGATGATCGTTTTCTGCAAACTTGGTGTCTTTATTTATTTCTCCTGATAATAATCCGCTTGCTAAAGGGCCTCTCGCTATAACAGCTACATTTCTTTTTTTAGCTTCTTTTAAAAATGCTTCGGCTGGTTTTTGTCTAAATATATTAAAAACTATTTGAATACTTTTCGTATTTGGATTTTTTATGGCCTCCATTGCATCTGAAATCTTGTGAACACTTGTCCCATAATATTTAATTTTACCTTTTTTTACAAGTTCATCCATTTTTTCAAAAGTTTCTTTCTGAGAAATGATTTCAATTGGTGGACAATGTAATTGAATTAAATCAATACAATCTATTCCTAAATTCTTAAGTGATCTATCAACAAATTCCTCCATTGCATGATGATTATATCCTCTAGAATAATTTGTACCTCGGGTTCTTCTTCCAAGTTTTGTTGTAACATATATTTTTTCTGATGTTGATTTTATAATCTCTGCTAAAAATTTTTCACTTCTTCCATCTCCATATGTATCGGAAGTATCAAAATAATTAATTCCCATATCCAAAGATTTTTTGAGAAGTTCTCTCGCATTTCTTTCTGATACAACTTTGCCCCAAGACCCTCCAATTTGCCAACACCCTAGACCCACTTCGGATACTTCCCATCCTAAATCTGAAAACTTTCTATATTTCATATAATTTTTTATTAATTATATTTGTTCTTGAACTGAAGCCTGAGCCTCTTTTGCTTTTTTTACAGTAGACAATCTGTCTTGATAAGATTTGTTTGGAGGATCGTACTTATCAAAAATATTCATAATGTTTTGAACAAAATCTCTACCAATCTCAGTAACTATAATGCTATTATCTAAAATTTCCACTAAACCATCTTTAACCATATCATCGAGGTATTTAATTTCTTTTGAAAAATACTCCTCAAAATCAATATTAAATTGCTTTTTGAAATTGCTAAAATCAAGTTTGAAGTAACTTCTAATTTGCTGGGTAGCATGTTGTCTAATTTTATCATCAGATGATAATTTCATGCCTCTAAAGCTTGGAAGCAATCCCTTGTCCAAGGCTTTTTTGTAGGATGAAATGTCATAAAAATTTTGAACGTAATAATCATTGCCTAGATTGCTCATAGAAGAACTTCCAACTGCAATAAAATTTACTCTTCCTCCAGGTTGATGACCGGAGGCACCGTAATGAGCTTCTCCTGCTTCATATGCCTTTGTCATTGGACTTTCGGGTAATGAGTAACATTCAAAACCGGTTCTGATATAGCCTCCAGCTTTAAATTTTTCGTGAATAACTTTGAGTAACTCTTTTCTCTCAAAAAAATCAGGTAATGGTCCCTCTTCCAACATTCTAATTTGATATTTTGCAACCCATGGCTTGTAAGCCATTAAAGAAAGCTGAACCAAAGTAGGATTTAGTTTAATTACCCCATCACAGGTTTTTGCCATAGTTTCAACAGTTTGACCAGGTTGACCAATCAACAAATCAAAAGCAATTTCTTTGTACATCTTTCTTACTCTATCGGTAAGAATATCTTCAAATAATTTTGCAGGTTGAATTCTGTTTACTCTTCTTTGGACCTCTTGAGATAAATCCTGCATTCCAAATGAAATTCTATTTGCTCCACAAACTTCATGATTATATATAAGTCTCTCCTCATCAACTCTTCTAGGATCACTCTCAATTGTAAAAAATTCTACATTTGACCAGTCAAATGAATTCTTAAATTTATCAACTAGTTTTTTTAAATCTTCTTTATTTAAGATTGTTGGAGAACCACCTCCAAAAAAAACTGTTCCAACTTTCAAGTTAATATTATTTTCATTTAAAAAATTAAATAAAATATCAATTTCTTTATACAAATAATCTAAATAATCTTTAACTCTATTATAATCTTTTGTTATAAATTTACTGCATGTACAAAAAAAACATAGTTGCTCGCAAAATGGTATATGAACATAAAAAAATATTTTTTTATCAGGATTATTTTGGATCCACTCAAGTAAAGCTTTTTTATAATCATTGCCATTAAAATCAAAACTCCAGTGATCTTTAGTTGGATATTCAGCATAGTTATAAACAATATCTTGATGATATTTTTTTATCAGATTTGCATTTAAGTTATGACTTTTCATTATCGTAAAATAACTATTATATATAGAAATTAAACCAATATAAAGAATTAATGAATTATAATTTTAATTTTGATAAGATTTTCCTTCTCCTGCATCAATTGGAACTAGACATCCCCCCATCATGGATGCGTGTTTTGAACACAAAAATAATAGCATCGGTAATATTTCATTTACATGACCCATAAATTTCCTTGGCAATCTATTTTTAATAAATTTTTTGTAATCTTTTGTATTTTTTGATTTAAATCTTTGCATTGCATTTCCACGAGCAATAAAACCTCCGGGTAACATTCCAGTAACTATTATATTTTTTCCATAAAGCTCACGACCAAGACTTCTAACGTATGCAGCTAATGCAGATTTAGCAATATTATAGCCAACAGAGCCAGTTGATTCATATGATGAAATTGACCCTACGTGAATTAACTTTAGGTTTTTATTTTTTTTTTTATTATTAACAACTATTCTGTTTATTTCTATAGCGGCAAGTAAATTTACTTGAAGTAATTTGTTTATATCTTGATTTTTAATCAAAGGATCCTTCAATCCTAATCCACCACCGGCAATATGCAAAACTATATCTATTTGCTTTAAAAATTTTTGAGCTTTATGTATTGCTAAATCTAATTCTTTTTTTTTTAGAAAATCAACTTCGATACAAATATGATTTTCTGGATTTTTTAATTTATTTTTTAAAATATTCATATCTTTAATAGACCTCGATAACATAACAATTTTTGCTCCTTTGGAAGCTAAAACTTCACAAGCAACGGCTCCCAGCCCTCTTGATGCTCCCGTTATAATTATTTTTTTTCCAGAGAATTCTTTTTCTAGATTTAAGTTCAATTTAGTCAATTTTTTAATTATATTTATGCTTAATACTTCCGGTTATATCCTTTGCGGTAATTCTATTTCTAATATGGTTGCTATCATTCACAAACATTCCAAGAAACCATCTTCCTTTATCTGTCTTCCAAGAAAGTTTTTCTTTTGGGTCAACGGCTTCTACTCCATGTGCGATTGATCCATAGAACAAAACAGCATCTCCTTCTTCAAGTCTATTTTCAATATTAAGTTTTTTTTTTTTTGAAGATTTAAAATAAAAACCTCCTTTTGAAAATCTTTACCAATTTTCCCCATAATTACACCTGAAACTATTCTTTGATTTTTCCTAGGATCAACATGATCTCTTAACTGACCTCCTCCAGCAGGATATCTAACAATTTGTATTCTATCTATTTGCCCATCGCTAGGTAAATTATTTTCAAAAGAATTTTTCTTGTTGCCTGCTAAAAATTTAATATATCTCCAATGTTTATATGCGCCATTTTTTAATTTTCTTTCTAACTTGCTTTTTATATTCCAGTTATAAAAATAAAAAGAATGTTTGATTGCGTATAAGCTATATTTTTTTGTAATTTTTTTATCTATTACTCTATGGAAATTTGGGCATCCATTTAGCATTTTATAAAATTTGGATTTTCTGGTTTTCTTATAATGTTTTGCAAGGTTTAACATGATATTTTTAAGATGTTTTGGTGCTGCTTTTCTCAAAATATATGCTTCTCCCTCTACATACATTTTTCTTATAATTTTTTTTAAATACGTCTCATTTTTATTATTGATAGCTTTTTTTAAGTCCCTGAACTGTAAATCTTTAACAGTTTTAACAAAATTTGGTGTTGGATATTTTTTTTCTAAACTTTTCCAATAATTATCTATATTTTGTTGAATCATTTATTAAAGTGTTAAACCAATATTATAAGCATAATTAATATATAAAAAAATATTTTATTGATTTAGATCATATTTTCCAATATTTCATTGTTTCTAATATTGTTATTTAAAAAAATTTTCCAATGTTTTCAACATGTTTATTTTGTTAATCGACTCTTTATTTGCTAAAGATTCAACTGATTTGGCTGCACCTAGTGAACTTATTAATAGCGCTAGTTCACTATCAATATTAGATTTAAGACAAAGTCCCATTAATGATAGCATAGTATCTCCAGCACCAATTTTATCAATAATTTTGGTCGCATAAGCTTCTGAGGTAAAAAAAATTTTTTTATCTTTATTATAAAGAATTGATCCAGATCTTCCTTTGGTAACAATTAAATTATTTACACTTTTCTCATTTGCCAAATTAATTATTAAATTTTCTAATTTTCCAACCTTGTCTCGCATTTCATGTCTTATTTCTTTCTCATTAATGATCAATGTATTGAAATTTCTATAATTTTTCATTGTATGATAACCGATATTAAATGCATTTATTTGAGCATTAAGTGCCAAAAATTTTGAATACTTACATATTATTATAGCGCTTGATTTAGAAATAATTCCATGTCCATAATCCGAAACTATTACTAGATCATATTTTTTTATCTCATTCTTTAAATATTTGTTGAAGATTTTTTCTTCTTTTTTATTTAAAACATCATCATTTATATTATAAACCCCCAATATTTTGTTTTTATCTATACTGTCTACATATCTTTTTTTTATAATTGTGGATGAATTTTTTTTTAAAAAGAATTTAGTTTTTATATTTTTTGGAAGTTTATTCTTTATTTCATTAATAAACTCTTGTTTCTCTCCAATCATCGATAAAATTGTAATATTTTTTGAAAATTCAAATAAATTTTTGGCTATTGCTAACACACCGCCCAAATAGTTTTCAGTATTTATTTCTTTAAGAACAAGCATTGGTTCTTTTCCAGATTTTCCTATTATTTCACAAAAACTATACTGATCGATTATAGTTTCTCCAATTACTAATATTTTTAATTTATTAAAATCCTCAATAATTTTTTTTAGAGATTCGAAATTATATCTTTGTTTGATTCTTTTTATTAATTTTTTATGCTTATTAGAATAAAAATCAGTATCAGAGTTAATTATTCTACTTGAACTAAATGTCAATTCGTGTGTAAAGACAACTTTGCCTCTAATTTTCTTTAATTCATGTAACTCATTTCTAATTTCACCGGTCACATCATCTTTTAAATTATTGTAATCTTTTCCCTTACAATATACGTTGGGTTTAATAAGACGGATTGGTTTAACCGCATTTAGACTATCATTTATTGCAACATAATCTACGATTTCAAGTGCCGCAATTGCTTCGGTTCTTAATCTTTGATTAAAAAGTGGTTTTCCTGGACCTTTATTGACATAATTATCTGATGTAATTGTAACTACTAATTTATCACCAAATTCTTTTGCTTTTATTAGATGTTTGATGTGACCAACATGAAGTAAATCAAAAACACCATGGCAAAGTACTATTGATTTAGATTTATTTTTTATCTTTGCGGTTAAGATTGCAAGTTTCTCTAAAGAATAGATTTTTTTCATCATTTACCTAAATATTTAAACCACAGGCTAGTTGCTTTATTAATAGTTTTTGGTGTCCACACTGGAGCTTCTTTCCAATAGTTAATATCTTTTAAAAGTATATTGACTCCTTTTTTTATATTAATTTTTGGAACCCAATTTAATTTTTTTTTAATTTTTGTAATATCTGCATAAGTACAATGTGGTTCCCCAGGTCTTTTTTTAATATAAACTTTTTTTCCATCTAGAAGTTTTATTATCTTATTAACACTTATTGTTTGTCCACTTCCTACATTAAATACTTCATTAATTATTTTTGATTTACTGGCCTTAAGAAAAGCATTAACAATATCTGACACATAAGTAAAATCTCTAGTTTGATTACCAGTTCCAACTATTGTAAACGGTTTTTCAGATAATTTTTGGGCAAGAAATACCCCAAACATAGCTCCATAAGTTCCCGAAGTTCTTGATCTAGTGCCATATACATTAAATAATCTTAAGGATATGAAGGGAATTTTATATACTTTTGACCAATGAATAATTAAATCCTCACCAAGCTTTTTTGTTAAAGCATAAGGATACATTGGATTTATATCTTCTGTTTCTTTTGTTGGATATTTTTTTGGTATCCCATAACAAGATGAGGAAGCTGAATATAATAGTTTTAAAACTTTACTATTTCTGCAAGACTCAAGCAAATTGAGAGTCCCTTTTACATTTGAATTAAAATATTTTTCTGGATTCTGCATACTTGGAACAATATCGGCCAATGCTGCTAAGTGGAATATATAGCATTTTCCCTTAAATTCTTTAATCCACTCTCCTTTTTTTGATATGTCACAATTAATAAATTTTATTTTATTTAAGAAAGGTTTTATATTGTCTAGTCTGCCTGTTGAAAGATTATCTAATATTACTATTTTTTTATTTTGCTTAACTAAAGCTTCGGCTATATGACTACCAATAAAACCTGCTCCGCCTGTAATAATATATTTTATCATATATTATTAGCTAGTTATTTGTCTTACTTTTTTTGTTAGAAAATTCATTACCTTATTGTTTTAAGTATTTTTTTCAAAATTATATTATAACTTATACCATGCGATCTGAGTAAATCTTCCTGAGAACCATAATTTTTAATATATTTATCTTTAAGACAAAATCCATGAAAAAATCCTTTATATTTTACTTCAAGTGCAATATTTTTCAAAATCGATGCCAGGCCATTTATTTCTAATATATCTTCCAGACTAAATATATAATCGTATTTATTGAATATTTATAAAAAAAATAAAAATTAAATATTTGAGTGCTCCACTAAATAATGGTCTGGATCTATATTAATGTGTAGAACAGCGCCCTTTTTTGATTTAAGAAATTTTTTGATAATTTTTATTTGATTAAGATTATTTTTCAAAAAAAAGTAGTCTAAATTAAATGATCTGGTTATTTTTTTGATATCTGGTGAAAAATATCCACTTTTTTGATCATTTCCTACGCTCATAATCTTATAAACCTCTGAGCCAATTTTTGTATTTCCTAAAACTTTATTATCAAATACTACAATTTTATTATTTAATTTGTGAGAATTAATGAATTGAAGTTCCTGTACGTTTAAAAGAAATGATCCATCTCCAATTATACTGATAACTTGATTATTGGTTGCTGCAAATTTAGCACCTATACCGCCGGCTATGGAGTAACCCATTGGAGAATTGCCCCATGATGAAATAATTCTTTGTCCATATTTTGATTTAAATGCTTGCATAAAGTAAGTTAAATTACACCCAGTATCATTTACAAAAATACCTTTTTTTGGAGCTAATTTAGAAAAATCTAACAAGAAACTATAGGGATTTACAAATTGAGTTGTTTTCTTCGAGTCTAAATTATTTAAGAAATTTTTTTTCTTCTGAAAATTACAAAATGATAACCAATTTTTGTTGTTAAATTTTTTTATCGAATTAAGCTCTTTGGAAATAATAAATTTTTCAAGAGTAGTATTTATAGTTAGCTTAGGTTTTATTAAGCCTTCATTGAGCTCATATTTGTCTATATCAACTGATATTAAATAAGCTTTAGAAGAAAAAAATTTAGTTACTATTTTAGGAGAAAATCTAACTCCCAGGGTTAATAAAAGGTCTGCATTATTGGCAATATTGCAGGCTGATAAATGAGAATGTCTACCAACAGAACCAAAATAATTTTTGTAATTAGTCTCAACCAAATCTTGGCCTGGCCAAGTTGTAAGAATAGGTATATTTTTTTTTTTAAAAAATTTTACTATTTCTTTGTTCTTGTAAGAAAGACGTGCGCCTCCTCCTAATATTACAGCAGGTCTTTTAGAAGTATTTAATTTTGCTGCTATAGATTTTAATTTTTCTGAAATACTTATTTTTTTTTCTTTAGGCTTAATAAATCTAATTAATTTTTTTTTAATAATTTGAGCCTTTTGTAAATTGAAAGGTATATCAAGTACCACAGGTCCTGGCCGATTACTTGTGGCTAAATAATATGCCTTTTCAAGAATATAATCAATTTCTTCAACATTTTTAAGTTGGTATGCAAAATTTGTAATGGGTTTAAAAATAGAAACGACATCAGTTTCTTGGTAACCTCTTTGTCGAACTGATCTTTTACCTGTTATATGAAACTGACCTACTTGACCTGTAAAAAAAATACAAGGTATTGAGTCATAATAGGCAGATGCTACACCAGTAATTAAATTAGTAGCGCCAGGTCCGCTTGTTACCAATCCAATTCCCAAACCTTTAATTCTAGAATAAGCATCTGCAGCCATTGCCACCGTTTGTTCGTGATGAGGACATAAGTAATTTATTTTTTTATTTTTTCCTATTTCGCTTAAAATATGTGTAATAGCTCCACCTTGAAAAATAAAAACGTCTTTTACGCCCCAGCTCTGTATTTTATTTGCGATAAACTTGGCTCCACTAATATTTTTTGTCATATCGAAAATTATTTCCTGTTACATATCTGATTTAAATTTTCTACCAAACAACAGATGAAAATAATATTTAAAATATTTTTGTTTTTGATCTGATATTTTTTTAACTGAATTTATTTTATATAAGAAATAAAAAGATCTATAAACCGACCTAAAATCTGCATTAAGTTTAAAAGTAATTTTTTTGAAACATTTTTTAGATTCATCATATTTTTTTTCATAAAATAATTGCTTTGCATATTCATAGGTAATTTTATCGATTATATCATAATGAAAATTTTTTAATATTTCAATTTCAGCACCTGTAAAAGATGATTGAAAAAATTTTAAAAATAATTGCATATGATTTTTTATAATTAAATTTACTTGTAATGAAATTTTCATACTTACAAATTTCCTTTTTTTATCTACGACTCTCTCATATAAACTTTTAATCAATAATGGGTTAATTCTGGTTTTTCTAAGTGAACGCTCATAACTTAAGACACAATTAATATTCTTTATTGTTTTTTGAGAAACTTTTTTTTCAGCTGCAACTATAATTCCGTCAAGAGGTCTTTTGTGATTTAGAATTTCTCTATATTTTTTTGGCTCAAGAATTTCATTTATATTTTCAAAACCTGAATTATTCATTACCATTTTTAAAGAAGATACTGTTGGTAAAGTAACTATTCCGGAATTTGCGGTTGAACTATCATTAAAGGATGTCTCATACTTATGGAGACTTACTCCAAATAAATTTTTTGACATTAAATTTTCTTTTCTATTCTTAAAAAAAATATTCTTGTAAAATACATCTAATAATTCTGATTTTTCTAAAGCTTTTTTCTGATTTACGATCTCATCGTCGACTACTCTTGTTTCAATTATAATCAACTTTTTGGATAAATTTTTTATCTTTTCAAAAAACTTGAAATGATCAGGTAAGTGATACATGACACCTAGGCACATAACTATGTCAAATTTTTCATTTATTGAAAAATTCTCAATATCGCTATTAATAAATTCTATTTTTGGTTCGTTGATATTTAAAAATTTTCTTATCCGTTTCCCTTTATCTATATTTTTTTGTTTAGGTTCAACACCAACCATCCTTTTAAAATTTAGATCATATAAATTAGTCAAATAATACCCGTCGAAACAACCTATGTCTAGAATAGATAAATTTCTAAACTCTTGATCAGAAAATTTGTTCTTTAAATAATTTTTAATTGTTTTAAAAATTAAATCAGATCTTCCTTTTAAACCTTCTTCTCTTCCAACTTTAACATTATTATTTGTCCACTCGGAACAAGTAAAATTCCCATATGCATTTAGGTTTTCAATATTTTCACTCATAGCTAAACATAACAGATTTTTTATTGGGTTTATATAAATTAAAAAGCTATCACTGTTAAGAATAAAATAAAATTATATTTTTAAAAATTATCCTACAACCTTAAAGCTTTTGATCGTCTTTTTTATTCCTCTATCCATGGAAGTTTTTATTTGAAAGTTATATTTTTTTTTTAATTTATCTATATTAATCTTAAAAAAATTATTTTTTCTTCCGTAAGTACATGCGATATTTTTTTTAAAAACTAGCTGACTTTCTTTTCCGCCTAATGCATGGAAATATTTTTTTGTAAAATTTTTAGCCAATATAGATTTTGAAGATGCAAGATTAATAACTTCACTTTGATCTGAGTTTTTTATTATTTTTCTGATACCATCTATTAGATCATCTATAAAAATGTAATCTCTATAATAATCAAGAGAAGATAAAAACAACTTGGGTTGATTTTTGTTATGATGCAAATAAGATATTAAAGAATTTTTTTTTTGAAGGGGACTTAAAACATTTGATATTCTAAGATGTAAAAATGTTTTATTTTTTTTCTTAGAATTCAAAAAACCAATATCGCTAAAAATTTTTTTTGATTTTTCATAGGATCTAAGAATTCCTTTATGAGAAGATTTTTCGCTTATTTTTCCTTTAAATTCACCGTATTCATTGTAGCTACCAAAAAAAATGAATTTTGAGTGACCGCTTTGATAATACGCTTTAAGAGAATTGTTGGCATATTTCAAATTTTGATTGATATGTATTTTTGAAAAAGGCTTATAAACATCTCCCCAGCCACAATATAAAAAAGCATAAATTTCTTTGAAAGATTTAAAAAACTTTAGAAGTTCAGAATATTTATTATAATTGACATAATTAATATTCTTAATTTTTGTTTTTTTGTTTGATATTCTGATAACTTTATAATCTTTTATCAAACTTTTATATAATTGAGAGCCAATAATACCAGTTGTACCATTTAAAATAATTGTTTTTTTTTTCATACTATTTTGAAATATCTATAGAAATTTTTTTCAGTGCATAAATCAAGCCAATTGAGCTATTAGTACTGGTCAGCTACATGCGTTACCGCACTTCCACACCCAGCCTATCAACGTGGTGGTCTACCACGGCTCTATAGGAAGAACTAGTTTTGAGGTAAGTTTCCCGCTTAGATGCTTTCAGCAGTTATCTCGTCCGTACTTAGCTACCCGGCACTGCAGCTGGCGCTACAACCGGTCCACCAGTG
>Ga0187833_10001321_pt1 | contig 28362 bp, 27 predicted proteins | sample ETNtaG_37_FD_167968 | JGI IMG/M metagenome (GOLD analysis project Ga0187833, IMG submission 167968) | Marine microbial and viral communities from oxygen minimum zone, Eastern Pacific Ocean - ETNP2014_SV_400_PacBio MetaG (Illumina Assembly) | ecosystem: Environmental > Aquatic > Marine > Hypoxic...
GAGGACGAATTTTGTTGCGAAATTGCCGAGAGTTACTATCACTTTTGGCTGGATTGCCATTATTTGTTCTATTAAGTAAGGAGTATGTTCTTCTATTTCGCTTTGCTTCGGATCTCGGTTCTTTGGAGGTCTGTATTTTAGAATATTAGCGATGTAAACCTCTTCGAGAGAGAGATTTATCATGTGAAGAAGTTTATCGAGCTCTTTTCCGGCTCTGCCGACGAAAGGAATTCCTTGTAAGTCCTCTTTTTCTCCGGGAGCTTCGCCGATTATAAGTATTTCAGCATCTGAATTTCCTTTTCCGAAGACGAGATTTGCGGCGCTTTCTCTGAGAGCCAAGTTTGTGTTTTCAAGAATGTTTTTCCGTATCTGCTCTAATTTTTCCTGATTGTTCATTTCGCTCAAACGTGGAGAATTTTTATTTCTTGCCAATTACTTTTGTTGACATGTAGGGATGAAGAACTTTTGGAACTTTTATTGTTCCATCTGCTTGCTGGTGGTTTTCGAGAATTGCGACGATTGTTCTTCCGAGGGCTAGAGCTGTACTGTTAAGGGTGTGGACAGGTATTCCCTTATCTCCGGGTTGGGGTCTGTATTTGATATTGAGTCGACGTGCCTGGTAGTCTGTGCAATTACTGCAGGAAATTATTTCTCTGTACTTGCCCTGTCCAGGAAGCCATGCTTCTATGTCGTATTTCTTTGATGCGATATTTCCCAAATCTCCTGTGCAGATGTTTACAACTCTGTAAGGGATTTTGAGGTCCTTTACCAGTTTTTCGGCTACTGCAAGGAGTTTTTCGTGTTCCTTCCAGGACTTTTCGGGCTCTGTGAATGAAAACATCTCAACTTTTTGAAACTGGTGAACTCTGAAGATTCCTTTTGTGTCTCGACCGTGGCTTCCCGCTTCTGTGCGAAAGCAACTTGAAAGACCAGCGAGACGAATTGGAAGCTCTGTCTTTTCGAAGCTTTCATTCATTAGGTAGCCGCCGATGGCGTGCTCTGCTGTAAGAACGAGGTAGAGGTCTTCATTTTCTATTTTGAAAATCTCATTTCTGGACTTGGGAAGCATACCGACGCCGTACATTACCTCTTCTCTTACTAAGACTGGTGGAATCATTGGAGTAAAACCCTCTTCTATGAGGGTTTTCATTGCGTACTGAGCAAGAGCCATTTCAAGTTCGGCGCCTTCGTTTTTTAGGAAGTAGAATCTTGCCCCGGAAGTTTTTGCGGCTCTTTCTGTGTCAAAAAGATTGTGTTTCAAACCAAGGTCTATGTGGTCTAGGGGTTTTTTTATTGTAGTTTTTTTCCCGACTGTTTTTATGACTACATTGTCCTTGTCGTCTTCTCCAGGGGGGACGGAATCGTGCATTAAATTTGGGAGTGTGTAGAGAAGTTCATCACGTTCTGTGAGTTTTTTCTCGGTTTTTTCATCTGCCTTCTTGATTTTTGAAGCGATAGCTTGCATTGCCTTTATTTCCTTTTCTGCTGGCTTTTTGGCCTGTTTGAGCTTCGCTATCTCAAGATTTACCGTGTTCCTCTCTGCTTTGAGATTGTCTCGGTCTGTAAGAAGATTTCTCCATTCCTTGTCGAGTTTTAGGACATCGTCGATTATGTTTTGTGGTTCTTTTCTCTTGCGGAGGTCGTCCTTGAAAAGCTCAGGATTGTCTCTGAGGAGGCTGATATCAATCATAGAAGATGATAGGGAGGAAGTGATATAAATGTTAATGGTTTATGATGTTTCATGGAAGGAAATCCCTGTGAATCTTGTAACAGGCCGATGCATAGCGAAAAGAACCACGGTGGCGGCTTTGCGGGCAATCCATACTGTGATTTTTGTACAGATGGAGACGGAAATTTGAATAGTTTTGAGGAAATAAAGAAGGGGATGGTAGATTTTGCTGTCAGTAGGGATGATATAGGAACTACGGAAGCTCAAGAAGTGGTCAATCAACATTTGAGGAAGATGCCGGCTTGGAGGCATCTTTATGAAGCTGAGTAGAGTTTTTATGATATTTTAAATCGCTATGCTGCGTTTGAAAAACTGACTTTCTTGGAAAAGGTCGGGTTAAGTCTCACATTTTTGTGAGATTCCTCTGTCAGAGCTTTTGGAAGCTATATTTTTTCGATTCTTCTCTCACAAAGCATTTCGTGCTTCTGATTTTGCTGGACTCTCGCTGCGCCGGCCTTCAGAGCTCTCCAGCTTCTTCGACTCAACACATAAACTGCTTGACTTATGTCTCACATTTGGCTTTTCGATGTATATAGGAAGTATATGCACGCTGTTTTTTACTTGTTCTACAGCTACTGGTTTTCCCGAAACTTTCGTTTCTCGGACTCAGGTTTTATTTGAAAATCTATTTTTAATTATGATTTCTTTAATATAGTGTTTGAAAAGTATATTCTGAAAATGCATAAAGTATAATAGGAACCGAAACTTAAATCCTCACATGGGAACAGAAACACTCGAGGAAAACCAGCATCAAGCGACGCTGGAGAATCTTTTTCTGCGGCCGAAGCCGGCAAGGCTTCTTGTCAGTATTGGCTCGGGTGAGAAGCCTTATGCTCTTGCGCTCGCAAAAGAGATAGACTGCACCTATGCTCACACTGTAAAACTTCTTATGAAGATGGAGGAGCTCGGCTTAGTCACCTTTAATAAAGAGGGAAGGACTAAGTTTGTTGAGCTGACAGATCACGGTAAGGACCTGGCTGATGAGTTTGAGATACTGCTGACTAGGAGAATTCCGAAGAGAATGCTTCCAGTAGAGAGTGTTGTTGAAGGTTCTGAAGGAGAAGCAGAATAACACCATTATGGTGTTATAGATTTTTTCGCTTTATTGGGTCTGGGAGCCCTATATTTTTGTTAAAAACTCTGTTTTAGGCGCTTTTTTGGAACTTCAAGCGCCTGGGCAAGCCTCCAGCACTGAGATTTCCAGCAGCACACCATTATAATAGACCGCTGGTTTTTTAGAAGCCGAATTTGGTTAAAGTTAAATAGTCCAAGGCATTAGGAGGAACTATGGCAGAAAAACATCATAGTGGTATGCAGCCTGCTTCGCGGGGAATACCAAGTAAGGAAGCTCTCTGGCTGTCTGACATTAGAAAGCTCCGAGATCAGTGGAAGTACGGTCAGAATGTCCGGCTTGAGATGGAGCAGATATTGCAGATTGTTTTTCCAGACCAGTATCAAGCGAAATATTATGAAGTTTCCAAAGCATTTATGGCGCTTCTTCTTGAAGAGCTTGAGTTAGAGGGTGAGCAGGTCGGCGCATTTCTAAGGGATAATAATTTTTCGAAGGCGACATTTTATAATGTGATATTGCCAAGGTTGAGGCGAGTCGGAATGGTGAAAACCGAGAGGCGGCGCTTCCATCACTCCAAATCGACGCAGAAGCATTACCAAAATATTATAAGGCCAAGTACTCAGTTTTCAAAGTTCTTTGGGCATCTTGCGAGAGAGTATGAGAGTATTGTTGAAACCGCAAAAGCGAGAGCAAGCGCCATAGTTGAGGAAGGAAAACGTGAGAGATAATTTTAGGGTTCTGAGAAGATACTGTTTGAAAAATGTGGATTAAATAGTATGTTTTGAAGGTATATTATATGGGAGATTTGAAAAATACAAAAAGATATAAGCGAGCATAAGGATAGGAGAGCATCTATGAAGAGCAAGCCAAGAAAATGGAAGAAAAAGGGTAGGCAGCGCTGGAAGTGGGTCAAAAAGAAGATTAGACGAAGGAAGAGAGCCCACAGAAAGCGTAAGATGGGAGTCTAGGCCTATTTGTGAGGCTTAGCCTTGTTTTTAGAAGATTTTACGAAGTAATTAGCGAGTAGTATACACTTCTGCCGCGCTTCGTGCGCTTTACAAAGCCTAAATCTATTAAGTGAGAGAGTCTTGAGGCCGTGTACTGCCGGGAGAGGTTTAATTCTTCAGAAACCGTTATGCTGCGGAGCTTTTTTTCCTTGAGAGAATCAAGTATTTTCTGATCAATTTCGAGTATATCGAGCTCAGTTTCTATGTTTGTTTTCTCAGTTTCGAGTTCTCGCTTGCGGTTTTCGAAAGCTTCTGCCACATTATCGGGCGTAACCTGCCGTTCTATGATTGTGTGATGATCGTCTCTGAGGCTCTGCATGCCGGTTTGTATAGTGGTGTGGCTTTTTTCGAGAGCGTCCTGGATTTTTGTGAGTTGCCGAGAAATTGAGATAAGTGGGTCTTCTATTTCGGTTTTTGCTTCTATTTTTGGGTCGATTACGACTATATTTGCTCTTTTTTTCGGTAGCTGGCGAGTCTGTAGGGAGTTTTGTGTCGCCTTTGTCTGGAGACGCTTCTGACCCGTGGGTTTACGGGTCTTCCCTTTACTTGACGCTTTCTTTACGGATTTCTTCTTTTTTGGCTTGATGAAGTCGAATATTCCCATGCTTAAGCATAGCGGTTTATAGTATAAATATATTAGGAATATTATGTAAGGTGACATGTAAGGTGACGTATTAATATTTTAAGTAAATCGGTAGCTTATGTCCTGTTTACATATATGACGGATAATTTTGAGGGATTTCGTGTAAAATTGTAGATTTTTATTGGAATTTGAAGGAAGCTTCTAGAGAGCCGGATTTTCAGGAGCTTTGAGGCGTTTTTAGAGGTGGGTCCTCCAAGGGAATTGTCTCGAATGTGAGAGATGTTTTTTCGCTTTTATTTTGATGTTTGGAGATTTTGAGTGTTTTGAGAATGGATCTGCTGTCTGTGTAAGCTGTGAGGAGGAAATATAGGTGTAAAAGGTGTAAATGTGAGACATAGATTGATGTTTTTGGATTTTTAGGTAGTGAGATATGGAGAATACTATAGGAAATTGGAAATGTGAGAGGAAGCTTGAGGAAATGGCTGAAATTTGAGGAGAAGGGTGAAAGGTGAGAGATGGGCGCAGGCTATTGGTTTTCGATTGATAGGTTTTTGATGATTTTCTCTGCAAACCGCTATGCTGAGGCTGAATCGACCGACTTTTCTGAGGAAAGGTCGTTTAATCCTCACAAAGATGTGAGAGCAAAGTGTTAATAGAAGCGGAAACTAGGTCGATTATGAAGAAAATATTGGTTACAAATGATGACGGGATAGATGCGCCGGGAATTAAGGCACTTGAAGAGGCTATGTCAGAGCTCGGAGAGGTTGTTGTTGTTGCGCCTTCGAGCCAGAAGAGTGCTACAGGGAGAGGATTTACACTTGGAAGTCCTGTCAGAGTCCATAAGAAAGATGATAATCATTTTTCTGTAGACGGTGTGCCAGTAGACTGTGTTTTTATAGGAATGACGAAGCTTGTGAAAGATGTTGATCTTGTGGTTTCAGGAATAAATATTGGTGCAAATTTGGGGATACATGCATTGATGCGTTCAGGGACCTGTGGCGCCGCGTTTGAAGCGGCGAATTTGGGAGTTCCTTCGATTGCAGTGAGTATTGAAGCGACACCGGAGGAAGCGCATAATATGGAGGGGAATCATTTATTTGAGGAAGCTCAGAAAATTGTGAAGAAGCTCATTTCTGGGATTATTGAAAAGGGACTGCCAGGAGATGTTAAAATGCTTAATGTTAATGTTCCGATTGGAGAACCGAAGGGAATTGAAGTTACGAGGCTTGGGGAAGAATATGTTACTCCACTCTTGAAAGAAGTTGAGGACAGTGTTTATGTTATTGGGGGGGTAATAGAACCGACGGAAGAGCCAGGAACAGATATTTATACTTTACATGATGAGAGAAAAATTTCAATAACACCGATTGCAATTGAGGGATTTGAGCATGGAATAATTGACTTTGGCGAGTGGTTGAAAAAGATATAAAGGGCTGAGCCATATTTGGATTTATGAAGCTCAAAGTTGCAGGAGAAAGTCTGGGAAAGGCAAAGGCTGAAGTTCTTACATTTGCTGTTTTTGAAGGTGTAGGTCTTCCAAAAGAATTGCAGAAAATTGACAGTAGTTTAGGAAGCACCATTTCAAAGATAATTAAGCTTAAAAAGTTTTCAGGTAAGCGTGGAGAGACTTATGTGTTTCAGACTTATGGAAAGATTGCAGCTGAGAGTCTCCTTCTGATAGGAGTCGGAAAGAAGGAAGAGTTTGAACTTGACCATGTGAGAAATTATGGGGGACTAGCTGTCAAATCTGCGAAGGCTTTGAAAGCAGAATCTCTTGCAATCTCCATACCCTCGTGCAAGGAGAAATTGAGTGATGTTTCGCATGCTCTCGCCGAGGCCTGTGTTCTTGCAGACTATGTTTTTGATGATTATGTTACAAAAGAAGATATTGAGAAGAGCTTAGCGGTTTCTATACTTTCTGGAGATAAGAATAGTGTTGATTATGGTCTTCTTGTAGCTGAGTCAATAAATTATACTCGGCAGCTTCAGAATTTTCCGCCTGCAGTTGTTACGCCTGCATATCTTGCAAGCGAAGCTCAGAGAATGGGAAAAGAACTGAAATTAAAGGTTTCTGTTTTAGGAAAGAAAGAACTTGAGAAGAAGGGAATGAATGGAATTTTGGCAGTTGGTAGAGGTAGTGTCAATGAACCGCGACTGATTCAGCTTGATTATAATGGAGGAAAGAAGGGAGAGAAACCTGTTATTTTGGTGGGAAAGGGAATAACATTTGATACGGGTGGAATCTCAATAAAGCCGTCGAGAGCTCTGGATGAAATGAAATTTGATATGTCAGGAGCGGCTGCAATTCTTGGGATAATAAGAATTGCTGCCAAGAGTGGTTTGAAGAGAAATCTTATTGGATTGATGGCCTGTGCTGAGAACCGACCGAGTGCTTCTGCTTATTTACCGGGAGATATCATAAAATCTTATAATAAGAAAACAATTGAAGTTCTTAATACTGATGCTGAAGGACGTATTGTTCTTTCTGACGCTTTAGGATATGCAGCTGAGATGAAATCAGAAATAATTATAGATATTGCAACTTTGACTGGAGCGGTTGTTGTTGCGCTTGGCTCAACTTACAGTGGAATGGTTGGAAACTCTCAGAAACATATGGATACAATGAAAAAGGCTGGAGAACGAACAGGGGATAAGGTCTGGCAGATGCCGATTCATGAGGATTATAGAGAAATGGTGAAAAGTAAAATTGCAGATGTTAAAAATATTGGTTCAGGAAAGGGTGAAGCAGGTTCTCTGAGTGCTGCGGCCTTCCTTGAGGCTTTTGTTGGAGAAAGTAAGTGGGTTCATCTTGATATTGCAGGGACTGCCTGGACGACGGAACCGAAGCCATATTTCGGGCTTGGGGGAACTGGGGCAGGAGTCCATGTTATTTCCGAGTTTTTGAGAACTTTGTAGGAGAGGCTATGACCAAAGAAGATAGATAAGGCTTTGAAGAAAGTGTAGAGAAATTAGTCAAGGGTCTTGTTGAATTGTATGAAGTATTTCCTGAGCTAAGACCTGCATTTGATAGAATTGGAGAGGGTGATCTTTCTGGAGCCGGGGACTTTTGGGTGGTCTTCATTTATGATTGTTGTTGGTTCCACAATAAGTGTAAGTGGGATATTGATGGCAACCTTTCTTATGGGTTTTGAGGAAGGGGGTTTTGGACAAGCAATGTGGGCAGCCGGAGGAGCTACAATTGCTGGTTTAATGGTTGCGCAGGGAGGACTTTTCCAACTGATTGATGAACGTTCCAGAGGATACGATATCAAGACCTTGAAAAAAATATTCAGGCGCTGAGTCACCTTCATCAAGTCATACATAAAGCTTAAGAACAAGATAAAACAGTCATAGATTGCAAAGGGAAACTGATTAAACTAGAATTGTCTTTTTTGAGCATTTTAAAAGATTAGTTTCCATACACGGAGGAAAATACAATGGTAGAATTCAAAACACTGAAAACAGAAGAAATACAATTTGGAAACAACAACTTCATAGAAGTTGCAAGAAAGGAAGCTGTTGCTGAAGAAGGCAGCAATGAGTTCGTGGCGATTTCGCGCGGATATTACGCTCCTGACGGAAGCAAGCGCTTCAAGAAAAGCTTTGCTGTTCCGCTCGCACCAGAGGTTGTAGATTTTATCTGCACCAAGGTAAAAGAAATGGCAGGCGAAGTTTCGGCGCAAGCTGAACCAGTTGAAGAATCTTCTGAGGCTGAAGAAGTTGTTCCTGAAGAGCCTGTAGCTGATGAAGAAGAGGCACCGGCTGAAGAAGTTGTTCCTGAAGAGCCTGTAGCTGATGAAGAAGAGGCACCGGCTGAAGAAGTTGTTCCTGAAGAGCCTGTAGCTGATGAAGAAGTTGAAGAAGAAACGACTGAAAACGAAGAAGAACAGGCAAACTAAGTTTTTGGGGTGAATCCCCTTATTTGAGAAGAATCAGCGCTAGCGCTGTTAATGAAAAATAAATAAATTAATCTATTAGACCGGGGATTGGAGACTCGTCGTGGTCTTCTTCTTCAGCCTGTTTTGGAAGTAGTTGTTTTGGTGCTGTTACTAGGACTATGTCTTTGCAGGCAAGGATTTCCTTGTAAGGGATTAGAACGCTTTTCTTTACTCCCTGTTCCCCTTGTGAAAGTGTTTTATAGAGGAAACTTTCACGAGCCATAGAAATTGTAAAGCCGGAAATGCTTCCTTTTTCGGTGTCAAGCATTGCATCTTCCACCTTTCCGACGTATTCAGCGCCGCGTGTGTAAACGTCCTTTCCTGTGAGGTTTGTCAAGTTTGTTACTGTCATTATTTCTCCCAATTTTCACTAAGGGGTTCTTGTTTAAATAGTTTGTCGGAAAAAGTATAAGACAGAGAAAATAAGGAACAATATGAATTTGAGAGGAAGATTTACACAGCAGGAATTGCAGGATCTTAGTATTTCCGTTCTTGTTATGTCAGTTGTTGTAGCAGTTTCAATGAGAAGTCCTATGATGTTTATTTTTGCAATTCTTGCAATTGGTCCAGGGTTTATATTGCATGAATTGGGGCATAAGTTTATGGCGCAGAAAAAAGGCTATCATGCGCACTATAAGATGTGGAAGGAGGGACTTATATTTGCGGCCTTCCTGTCGATTTTTGGATGGACTTTTATAGCTCCGGGTGCTGTTTATTTTGGAGGCCGGATTAGACATTCAGATAGAAATGTTGGTTTGGTTGCTGTTGTTGGACCTATGATAAATGTTCTTCTGGCAGTATTTTTTATGTCCTTTATGTATACAAATAATAACTTTTTGGCAATTTTGGGATGGATTGGGGCTTATGTGAACTCCTTCCTTGCAATTTTTAATCTTATACCAATTTATCCGCTTGATGGACAAAAAGTCTTTAAATGGGACTGGAGAGTTTGGGCTGGGGCAATGGGCATCGCTTTCTGGATATTTAGTGGTGTAAAGATTTAAAAGCTATGTCAGCATATGTAAGTATATGTGCCTTGTTTTGGGTTTTTAAAATAAGGTAATATCCATATGAAAAATATACATACAACAAAGGAAATGGAGGAAATTTTCTCCGAAGAACATATTCTTGAGAAATGGCTTTCTATAGAGGCAGCTCTCGTAAAAGCGCAAGCATCTGTTGGAAATATTCCTAAGAAAGCGGCAGATATTATTGGGAAAAATGCCAATTTGAAAACAATAAAGCTTGAAAGGATTGGAGAGTTAGAAGAAGAGCTGCAGCACAGAATTCTTGCAGTTTCAACTGCCTTGGCCGAAAAATCAGGAGAATATGGAAAATATGTTCACCTTGGAGCAACATCTTATGATATAATTGATACTGGGTGGGCTCTTATTTTTGGAGAAGCATTAAGTGTAATTGAGAAAAGACTTAAGAATTTGAGATTGGTTCTTCTGGATATGGCAAAGCAGTATAGAGATTTGATTATAATAGGAAGGACTCATGGACAGCACGCAGTTCCAACGACTTTGGGCTTTAAGTTTGCGGTTTGGTCCTGTGAAATTGACAGGCAGTTGGAAAGGGTAGACAACTCTAGGAAAAATATACACTATGGTAAGATGACAGGCGCTGTTGGAACAGGAGCAAGTTTCGGGAAAAATGCTGCAAAAATACAAGATTTAGTAATGAAGGAAGTTGGACTGAAAAGTTCTAGAGCGACAACACAGGTTATTCAGAGAGATAGACATGCCGATGTTATTTTTACCTTAGTTATGATAGGACAGACTCTTCAGAAAATTTCAAAAGAAATAAGGAACATGCAGAGAACTGAGATAGGAGAATTGGAAGAGCCTTTTAAGAAGGGGCGAATTGCGAGCGCAGGAATGCCTCAGAAGCGAAATCCCGGGAGGTCGGAGAGAATTACAGGGATTGTCAGATACCTAAGGTCAAACATTATTCCGGCTCTGGAGAATATTCCACTTGAGCATGAAAGAGATTTAACAAATTCCAGTTGTGAGGGTATAATTTTTCCGGAAACTTTTATTTTGACGGATTTTGTTATAGAAGAGACAACACAGATAATGCAGGGTCTAAATGTCTACCCTGATAAAATACATCGAAATATAACGCTAACAAAGGGGCGTTTTATGTCAGAAGCGGTTATGTTGAAGCTTGTTGAGAAAGGTATGGAGCGAGATAAAGCACATACAATTATTAGAGAGGCTTCATTGGAGAGCTCTAAAAAAGATATTGAATTGATGGAAGTTTTGAAGAAGAAACCCAAGATAAGGGAACACCTTTCTGAAGAAGAACTTATTGAAGTTCTCGATCCAAAAAATTATATTGGTTCTGTGAAAACGCAGATTGATAAAATAATCAGAGCTCGCTAATTACTGCAGGCTGAGAAGGTATAGGAAGAGGGGATAGCCTATTTTTGAGATTATTAAGTAATTAGCAAAGCTACCCATAGAGTGTGTTATGATATTTTTAGGGAGGGGAACAGGTGCAGAAAAGAATACCACTATAGCATCCAACCAGATAATAATAAGTATGGAGATATATGTGGACCAAAAGAATTGTGTTTGTGACAAACTTGTTCCAAAATGCCCCGATAAAACGCTCGCAGTCGTGGCAAGTATTGTGACCATTATACTGTGAATTACTATTCCTGCTCCCTCAGAAGGTTTTGTTTTTACGACGAAATAGAAGGCAAAGAAAGATATGGCGAGTGATACGAATAGATTGTAAGTATATGCTAATAAAAAGGCTGAGAGGTAGAATACTTCTATTCCAACTTTCCAGGAATCTGCCCTGCGAGTTATGAAGATGGCAAGGAAAATTATAAGGAGAATCATATATCTTCCATGAGAAGCCCATTTTAGAAAGGGAAGAAGAACAATGAATGCAATAATTCCAATAATAGCCAGAGAAACTGCTAAAAGACTTCTCTTTGAGACCCTGATAGCTTCGTTTTTACGTCTTGGCATATTTATTGACGAACTAGCCTTTCTATTTCAGTGTGCTCCCTTGCCAAATTGTCAAGTTTGTCGCTGATATATGTGAGGTATTGCATATAGCGGTCTGCCTCAGATTTGTATAATGCTTCTTTACTCTCTATATTCTGGAGATGAGATTCCAGTAAATCTATTTTAGTTCTTATGGTTGCCAACTCTGTCTCTATTTTTTCGGAATCTTGCGGTGTAGTAGAACTTTGTGGAGTTTGTGGTAGTGAGGCTTCTTTTTGAGATTCAAGAGAAGGGAGTAGTTCAGGTTTTGTTGGGGTTTGAGGAATTGTTTGTAGGGGTGACTCTTCATCATCAAGATCCTCATCTAAATCATCATCAGATAATTCATCATCAGATAATTCATCATCAAGATCATCAGATGTTCCAATTTCATCATCTAAATCATCTTCGTCGGAAAAACGTCCTTTTATTTTTTTAAAAATTCCACCAAATAGTACCCGGACTCCCATATTAAAGATTATTCAAGTATGTTTATAAAGTTTTAGAGAAGGAGAATAGTGAGATAAAAAGAGATTGTTGAGGAAGTTATTGAGAGTATTCCGAGATTGAGTTTGAGAACCTTTGTTCCGGCGAGGGGCATCAAATGAAGAGTTAGAACTGCCAGGGAAAAGAAAAAGAGAGGGGGAAGAATTTTATTAGAAAGTGTAGTCATCCAAGTAGGTAATGTTTTTTCGTGTTTTTTTTGAACCGATTTTTTCATGATAGTGACCGACTACTGAAGTATTGTAGGTCTTATATAGTTTTTGAGGATGCACTAAAATATATAGAATGTAAAACAAGATAGTGTTATGGGAAGTGGGTTTTTGAAAGAAGGAGTAATAGAAAAGAGACTCTATCAAGAGACTATTTTGGGGACTGCTGCAAAAAATAATACATTAGTTGTGCTTCCGACAGGTTTAGGAAAAACTTTTGTTGCCGCTCTTTTAGCCGCGCAGAGGCTTGGAAAACATCCAGAAGGGAGAGTTCTTTTTGTTGCTCCGACGAAACCTCTTGTTGAACAACATAGACAGGTGTGGGAGAATGCCTTTGTGTTTGGAGACGATGAGTTTGTGTCACTGACAGGAGAAATTTCACCAGATAAGAGAAAGGTGATTTATAATGATGCGCAGTTTATTTTCGCAACTCCTCAAGTTATTCAAAATGATTTGTTGTCGAAGACTCTATCCTTAGAAGATTATTCGCTTTTAATTGTTGATGAAGCTCATCGCGCGGTTGGAGAATATCCTTATTCATTTATTGCTGAAAAATATATGGAGGAGTCCCGATTTTCCAGAGTTCTTGCTTTGACTGCATCGCCGGGAAGTCGGAAAGAGGATATTGAGAAAATTTGTAAGGAGCTTTCTTTGGAAAAGATTGAGTATCGGAGTAGGGAGCATGAGGATGTTGCGCCATATGTCCGAAAAAGAAAGATGGAATGGGTATATGTTGACTTGCCAAGAGAATTTATGCGGATGAAGGAGGCACTTGATAAAGTATTCAAGGAAAATATTGCAAGCTTGCGAGCTTCCGAGCTTTTAGGAAATAGTAAGTATGTGAAGAAGCTTGATTTGTTGAAATTGCAAGGAGCTTTGGCGAAGGATGCGGCAGAGAATCCTGATTTGTATAAATATATGTCAATTGCCGCAGGGGCTATGAAGGTTTATTATGCGCAGGAGCTTCTGGAGACGCAGGGAATTGTTCCTCTGCAGGAATATTTTAGAAAACTTAAGAACGATCCGACGAAAGCAGCTCAAAGGTTGAGAACGGATCCGAGAATGAAAATGTGTTTTGCTGAAGTTGATAGTCTTGCCAAGGTAGGGTTTGAGCACCCCAAGATGGAGAAATTGTATGAAATAATTTCAAATACTGGTGGGCAGGCTTTGGTTTTTGCTAATTATAGAGCAAGTGTTGATAATATTGTGGATTTTTTAATAGAGAAAGGAATTTCGGTAGGAAAGCTTATCGGACAGACAGGAAGACGAACAAAAGGGCAGAGTCAGAAAGTTCAGATAAGTCAGATTGAGAAATTTAAGAAAGGTGAGTTTAGAGTTCTTGTGGCAACTTCTGTTGGCGAAGAAGGTTTGGATATTCCTGTTGTTGAGAGTGTTATTTTTTATGAGCCAGTTCCGAGTGCTATACGGAGCATACAGAGAAGTGGAAGGACTGCAAGAACTTCTCCAGGGAATGTGTTTATATTGATGTCAAAGGGGACTAGAGATGAAGCATATTATTGGAGCTCAAAAAAGAAGGAAGAGGGGATGGTTCGGGCTTTAGGAGGAGTTGATTTAAAACCAGCAGCTCAGAAGACTCTTGGTACTTTTTCTGAAAATAATGGGGAAAAGATAGTTGTTATTGCTGATTCAAGGGAATCTGGTTCAGGTATTTTGAAAGCTTTGTCAAAATTTGGATGTGAAATTCAATTGAAGCAATTAGATGTTGCAGATTTCCAACTTTCTGATAGAGTAGGGGTTGAGAGAAAGTGTGTTGATGATTTTCTGCAATCAATTGTAGATGGGAGATTGATGGATCAGGTGACTTCTTTGTGCTCTCTTTTTGAAAGGCCTTTATTGATAGTAGAAGGAAGTGGACTTTACAATAAGAGGAATTTGCATCCAAACGCTATAAGAGGGATGATTTCGACAATAGCTATTGATTTTCAACTTCCTATAGTAACGAGTGAGGATGTTTCGGACACTGCGGCGTATATACACCAAATTGCTAAGAGAGAACAGATTGATGAAAAGCGAGAAATAAGGCTGAGGAGTGGGGCAAGGCCAAGACTTCTTGCAGAAACTCAGCAGTATATTGTAGAAAGTCTTCCAAATGTCGGACCTTCTCTCGCCAAGAGACTTTTGAAGGAATTTGGTGGCGTCAGTGGAGTATTTACTGCAGGTGAGGAAGAGTTAATGGCTGTTGAGAAAATAGGAAAGAAAAAAGCTAGTGAAATAAGAAGTGTTATAGAATCTAAATATTCTCTACAATAATATTGTTTTAATAAAAGTTGAGTAGTCGCTTTCTAATTGTGTGAAATTAGATACAATTTGTTCCTTGAGATTTCCCAAAACCGTCCCAAATTCTATTGGTTCCCAGCGACGAGAAGGATTTGATGCGCCACCAGATTGTAGGTCTGCTTCCACAAGGATTTCATAGCAATGCCAGCCAAATTCGATAATTTTTTCTCCTTCTTTTTTTAGTTTGGCTGTTTTACTTGGTTTTGAAGCGGCTTCATTTAAATAGAGGGTTTCGAAATCACCTAACCAGGTTTTGAGAGTTTCTCCCTGTTCAAATATTATTTTATTATCCAGAACTCCTGTTTCAGGATTTAGAGCACCAAATATGGTTTTTTTTATTGATCTTAATTGTGTTTCAAGTTCGCGTGCATTTGGTGCTGGCATAGTTTGAAGGTGGTCTCTCTGATATTAAAGGTTTTGGGACTTATCTTTTAGACTTATATGAGGGTCTGTTTGAACTTCTCTGTGGGCGTCTGTTTGAGGAGGATTTTGAGCCGCCACTTCTTCTGTGAGAGCCTCCTCTTTGTGAACTGCCTCTGTAAGAACTACTTCTTCTATTTGGACCACGTCTATTACTTGAACCATATTTTGTTTTGTTTGGACGGCCTTTAGGGACTTGTATAATTATTTTTTCGAAATCTGGAAGCTCTGCACGGGGAATATCCCCAATTGCTTCCTGTTTCACTTTTCTGAAATTTTCGTAGTCACGGCTTCCAAGTATGTTTATTACCTTTCCTTCTTTGCCTGCTCTTGCTGTTCTACCAATTCTGTGTATGTATTGATTGCTTTCTTTTGGTATGTCAAAATTGTAGACATGAGAAACCATAGGTATGTCTAGACCTCTGGCTGCTACGTCTGTGCAAACAAGGACTTGGACGTTTTGAGAATGAAATTTGTCCATTGTTTTTGTTCTTTTTGCCTGTCTGAAACCTCCATGGATTGCCATTGTGTTTATACCTCTTTCATTTAGATGTTTAGATACAAAATCAACAAAACGTCTTGTGTTGCAGAACACCATTACGAGCTCTGACTCTTCATTTTTGAGAAGATGTAGAAGAAGTGAAAATTTTAGTCTGTCCTCAATATCATAATAAATTTGTTCCAGTTTTGTGGGGTCTACGAAAGACTCGGCAAATACTTCCTGTGGGTCTCTCATATATTTTCTTGCAAGTCTTTTTACACCAGAGGAGAGTGTGGCGGAAAAGAGTAAGGTCTGTCTGTTTTTTGGGCAGGCTCGGATTATTTTCTGGACATCATCTATGAAGCCCATATCTAGCATTCGGTCTGCCTCATCTAAAACTAGTATGTTGATAGAATCTAGGTTTATTGTGCCTCTTTCCATGTGGTCAAGAAGTCTACCAGGTGTTGCAACCGCAATTTCAACACGACGAAGGGCTTGTATTTGATTACTTATTGAAACCCCCCCATATACTGCAGTTACTTTGAGGGATTTGTGTTTTGAAAATTCTTTCAGTGCCTTTGCTGCCTGTATTGCTAACTCTCTTGTAGGAGTAAGAACAAGTGCCTGAAGACCTTTTTTCTGTTCTGTGTTTTGGATTATGCCAGCACCGAAAGATAGTGTTTTTCCTGAGCCTGTAGCTGCCTTTGCCATTAAATCTTTACCAGATAAAACTGCAGGGATTGATTTTTCTTGTATTTCTGTTGGTTCTTCGAAGCCTTGTTCTGCTATTGACATTAAGAGTGGCTCCGCTATTCCAAGTTTTTTGAAGGTGCCAACAGAACTGAGGTCGATTTTTTGGTTTTTTACTGCGTCTGTTTTTCCTTTTTGGTGTTTTTGCTTTCTATTGTGTTTTGTGTATTCTTTCATTCTAGTTTAATCTGATCCACAAAAAGTTCATCACGTTTCCTAATTCGCAGCCTAACTGTGTTATGGTTCAAATCCAGGCTAAATTAATGATAGTTGGCTTATTAATATGTTTTGTGTGGGGTTTTGGGAAGATATATAAAGTTTATTATTTATTATCCATATAGACAATAATGGTTCTAGAAACGAAGAAAGACGGTCGCGGACGACCTGTTGGAAGCCCAACACGAGAGAAAATAAAGCAGATACTTGGAGCGCTTGGTTGTGCTTATGGTTATGAAATACATAAAGTATATCTTCTGGCTTTTGAGCCACTTGAAGCCCGGCAAATTTACTATCATTTGAAAAAAGGCGTACAACAAAATGAATTTAAGGAATATGGAATAGAACAAATACAAGGAAATTATACATGGGGAAGTACCAGCACACGAAAATACTATTCCTTAGATCCAAATTTAGTTATCGAAATACCCGATTCTGTTTTTAGTGCTATGCGAGTACTTGGTTTAAAATATAAAGAAAAACCCAGAAAAATGGATGATAAATTTACAAATAAAGGTAGTTTGGGTAAAGAAGTGAGTAGTGATAAAGAATATAAAAAAAGTGGTGTAAATGAGTCTAATATTTCGCGGCCACATAAAACATATGGTTAATTGTTTGTTTATGGTTTTTTAGGTCTCAGTCCCCTTTATTTCATATAGAACTTTTTTTTATTTTTATGTGTGTTTTCCTTTTTTCTATCCTATTTTCCTTTTTTTGTTGTTTGTTTGTGGTCTTTCGGTTTTATTTATTTATTTATTTATTATCTATATAGTTAATAAATATATATAATATAACCAAACAAAAACCCCAACTTCCACTGGAAAATCACAACAAAACCCCCAATTTCCTTTGGAAAGGGAAGAAAAGAACCCAAAAACAAGAAACAACACCAAAACACCCCATGAAACAAAAAATAAAACAAAAAAGACCACTAAACTACTTTTTAATAAGATAAAAACAAGACAAAAACACTACAAAACCACCAAAAACGGTCTAATCGGGCTTAAAACAAAAAACACCGCCCCACCAACTGGCTGTTCCACTGGAAACAAAGGGGTGGGTGGGTCTGGAAAAACCAGTAAGGTATTTATACCCTTACTTCCTATGCAAATATTGTGGGTAGGTATGAAACAAAAAACACTAGAAGATTTATTTGATTCCTTTCTAAGTAAACAATCACTATTTATTTCAAAACAAGCCTTACAAGACGCATACACACCTGAAAACGTCCCACACAGAAACGAACAAATAAACCAATTAGCTGCTATTTTAGCTCCTGGGCTTCGTGGGGACAGACCATCTAATGTATTTATTTATGGAAAAACAGGAACAGGAAAAACACTGGTTTCTAAATTTGTTTGTCAGGAACTAGAATCTAAGGCCACAAAACAAAAAACAACACTTAAAACCCTCTATATGAATTGTAAAATGGAAAAAATAAATACACCCTATAGACTTCTTGCGCGTTTCCTAAGTTTTATTGATGTAGATGTTCCAGCAACTGGTTTGCCAACAGATGAAGTATATAAAATATTTCTTAGAGAAATAAACAAAGCTGGTGGGGTATTTATTATTGTTCTGGACGAGATAGACACTCTTGTCGAGACAGATGTTCTTTATAACCTAACTAGAATAAATACAGAACTTTCAAATGCACAAGTAAGTATAATTGGAATTTCAAACGACCTAAATTTCACAAACAATCTCGACCCACGAATAAAATCCAGCCTATCAGAAGAAGAATTAGTATTTCCTCCTTACAATGCCATACAAATTCAGGACATATTAGCAAACAGAGCAGACATAGCACTTTCTCCAACTTCTTTGGAAGAAGGAACAATAGCAAAATGCTCTGCTCTTGCCGCCCAGGAACACGGAGATGTGCGAAGAGCATTAGACCTTCTCAGGGTTGCCTGTGAAATCGCAGAAAGAAATGTAGACATAAAGGTAAATGAAGGACATGTCGACAGAGCAATGCGCAAAATAGACATTGATCGTGTTGTCGAAATTGTAAAAACACAACCCCGCCAATCACAAATAGTACTCTACAGCATAATCTACTTAAAAGAATTAAATAAAAACGAAGTTGCTACAGGGGAGGTATTTGAAGTCTACCATAACCTCTGCAAGCAAATAGGCCTTGTGCCACTAACTCAGAGACGTGTCTCCGACCTAATATCGGAATTGGACATGTTAGGTGTCATAAATTCCCTCGTCGTCTCAAAAGGACGATACGGAAGAACAAGAAAAATAAAACTAGATATGACACCTGTCGCCTTGGAAAAAACATCCGAAATACTTCGTGGCGAATTACTCTGAGCTCCAACATGAATATAAAACTACAGAAAGATCTACTGAAACTGGTTATAGAAAAAAACCTACAGATAACAACAGATGCTATCAGATTAATTGCTGAACAAAAAGAGCCAAAAAAAGCACTGGAAAATTCAATAAAAAAACTAGAATCTGGTGAATTTCTTATCACAACAACACACTTCACAAAAACCCAATCAATTTCAGAAAGAAAAATTGGCTCAGCCTTTAAAACAGAAGTAAACATACTCCAAAACTGCACAAAAACACCTTATGTAGACGGTCTCCAAACAATTTCTGATTTCTTCAGAGCAAGATACAACTATTTCAAAAAAATTCTTTCCACACGTACCAATAATACCATGTCCCTTGCTCATGCAGAAAAAGCAAAAGGGGAAAAATGCAGTTTAATTGGAATAGTTTCTGACAAAAGAATAACTAAAAATAGCGTCATACTCGAGTTAGAAGATCCAACAGGGACTCTAAAAACAATTACTACAAGCCCAGAGGCAATCAAACAGGCAGCGCCTATAGTCCTTGATGAAGTAATAGCGCTTGAAGGAAGCATGGGAGATGATATATTCTTTACTAACAACATAATACAACCTGACTTTCCAACAGGAAGGCACATGAAAAAACTCTCTGATGCAAGCCATGCAGCCTTCCTTTCTGACATACACATTGGAAGTAAAAAATTTCTCAAAAAAGAGTTTAACGACCTTCTCGATTGGTTCAATTCAGATGTTGAAAGTGATATACAAAGGGAAATAACAGATAATATAAATTACATTTTCATAGCTGGAGATTTAGTCGATGGTGTTGGTGTTTACCCCAATCAAAAAGAAGGCCTCTACGAATCTGACATCACAAAACAATATACAGAAGCGGCAAAACTCCTTTCAAAAATACCTGAAAATATTGAAATAATAATTTGCCCCGGAAACCACGATTACACACATCTAGCTCAACCACAAACACCTCTGACTAAAGACATAGCCCCTGAATTAAATGAACTAAGTAATGTAACAATGGTCAGCAACCCCTCTCTTGTAAATATACATTCCTCAGATGGGGGTGGTTTAAACACACTACTCTATCATGGAACAAGCATAGATACAATGGTGGCTTCTGATAAAACTTTCAAAGATGGTTACAAACACCCTGAAATAGTTATGCTGGCTCTACTCAAAAAAAGACACCTATCTCCTATATACAGTTCCGATTTGGTCACAAGCGGACAGGATAGTATGGTAATTCCAAGTGATATAGATATATTTCACACAGGTCATGTTCATTCAAATGGTGCTATGAACTATCGCGGAGTAACAATGCTGAATTCAGGAACTTGGCAGGGTAAAACAGACTTCCAAGAACTATGCGGGCACGAACCAACACCCGGAAATCTTCCTATAATAAATATGAAAAGCCGCGAAATGCAGCTAATAAATTTTTACAAAAATGAACCTATCTGAATATAAAAATTCAATAAAAGAACAAACACAGAAAGAGTTTGATATAGCCTCTAAAGCAAGAAACTCTGCACTGGATTTTTCCAATGAACCTGAAATATACATAGCAACCAATGTAGAAGAAAAAGTTGAAGGTCTGCTCCAACTCAAAGGGCTTGCCAAGCTCATCAGAGAAATAAGAAAAAATACTGAAGTAGAAGAGGAAGTAGCTTTCAAACTTATAGAAGAGTTAGTCAAATTAGAGCCAGACCGAGAAACAGCTGCTGACAATGCGATCCGGGCATCTCTAGCTTATCTAACTCAAGGGGCAGTTGCAGCCCCACTCGAAGGAATAGCAAAAGTTACCATAGGACGAAATCCTGATAACACAGAATATCTTTCTGTCTATTACGCAGGTCCAATACGGGCTGCAGGAGGAACTGCAGAAGCCATTTCCGTAGTAATGTCAGATTATACTAGAAAATGTCTCGGGCTCAGTAAATTCAAACCAACACAAGACGAAGTCCGCCGTTACATTGAAGAGATTAATTGGTATCACCGCAGAGTCCATCTACAATACAAACCCTCTGAAAACGAAATAGAAACAATAATCAGAAACGTTCCAATATGCCTCAACGGAGAGCCAACTGAAAAAGTGGAGGTTTCAAATTATCGTGACCTTCCTCGTGTTGAAACAAACAGACTAAGAGGAGGTATGTGTCTAGTCCTAGCTGAGGGAATAGCACAAAAAGCTCCAAAACTTCACAAACGTCTGAAACATCTTGAAGAAAAATTTGGTCTTGACTGGAGCTGGATTGACGGTCTTCTGGCAATAAAGAAAGCAAAAAGTGAACACCTCAAAGTGGAAATACCAAAACATGAATGGATATCCGATATCACAAATGAAGGTGCTGCCAGTCTCGGAAAAATAATTCACAAAGCAGTTGATGAAGGAGAAGTTTGGGCAAAACAGCTTTTAGAGGAAGAAAAAGAAGCCCCCCAACATGCTAAATATCTGAACGAAGTCCCTGCAGGACGGCCGGTTTTCGCGTTTCCTTCCACTAGAGGGGGCTTTACTCTTCGTTATGGAAGAACCCGTGCAACCGGCTATGCAGCACTGGCATTAAACCCGGCTTTAATGTACATTCTCAATGAATTCATAGCAATTGGAACTCAAATAAGGCTGGAGTTCCCTGGAAAAGCGGCAATCGTAACTCCTTGTGATACTATAAATGGTCCGACAGTCTTGCTGGATTCTGGCGAAGTTATCCAAGTAGATACAGTAGAAAAAGCCCTCGAACTAAGAGATGAGGTAGTAAAAATAATACAACTAGGAGATATTCTTATATCAGCTGGCGATTTTGTCGAAAACAACCACCCACTCCCCCCATCTTCATATTGTGAAGAATGGTGGTCTAAACAAATTTTTGAAAAAAATCCTGAGGAGGATTCAGATGCATTAAAACGTCCATATCCTTTACCAAATTTTGAAGAAGCACTAAAATTCTCGGAAAAGTATGAGATTCCCCTCCACCCAAAATATACTTTCCTCTGGAGACATATATCAAAAAAAGGTCTAGAACATTTATCAAATGCTCTAGAAAAAGCACCTACTTCTGGAGATATTACTTTGAAAAACACACGAGAAATAAAAAAAATATTTGAAGAGCTCTGCATATTCCACAAAATCTCTGGAGAAAACATAATCATAACTAAACATTCTGATGCACTCCGCCATCAACTCCCAATTGGACTGGAAACAACAGAGGCAATACGAAATTCTTCTCACAAATCCTCTCTCAAAATCATAAATGAATTATGCAAAACAAAAATCATGGACAGAATTCCCACAACAATTGGTGCAAGGATGGGTAGGCCTGAAAAAGCAAAGCCCCGTAAAATGGTCCCGGCTATCCACGCACTCTTCCCAACCGGCGGAAGAAAAGGAAGAATACGTGACTTAAGAAAAACAGTAGAAAAAACACCAAGCGTTCTTATAGATGTTGCAAAATTCTACTGCAGAGCCTGCAACCGTTCTGAAATGTATCCAAAATGTTCTGTCTGTGATTCATCAACAGAATTAATTGCCACCTGTCCCCGGTGTAAAAGGGCGACAAAAAAAGAAAAATGCCCAATCTGTAAAATCCCTCCACGGGCTCACGAAAAAAAGCAGGTCAATATAAAATCAATATTTGAAAAAGCCTCACAAAAACTTGGAAATCCGGAACTCCCTCCTCTTAAGGGAGTTCTCGGTATGGGTAGTCGCAATAAAATTCCCGAACCCTTGGAAAAAGGAATGCTCAGAGCTCTCCACAATGTTTACCCCTTCAAAGACGGTACAATAAGATTCGACAGTACAAACGCCCCACTTACTCACTTCAGAGCAAAGGAAGTTGGTATTTCACTTGAAAAACTGAAAGCACTCGGTTATCAAAAAGACCGCTTCGGAAAGGAGGTAAATTCAACTTCACAAGAAATTGAACTCCTTCCTCAAGACATAATCTTATCAAACCACGGAGACAACCCTGCAGGAGAATACCTTCTAAATATATCAAAATTTGTCGATGACCTCCTTGTAAAATATTATGGTCTCCAGCCCTACTACAATGCAAAAACAGGGGACGACATGATTGGAAGTCATGTAATAGCACTTGCCCCTCACACTTCAACAGGTATAATAGGTCGAGTAATAGGCTTCACAAAGGCCCGCGTCGGATACGCACATCCCTGCTTCCACGACGCCAAAAGACGCGACTGCGATGGCGACGAAGATGCAATAATGTTACTTCTTGATGCTTTTCTAAATTTCTCAAGAGAATTACTTCCTGACAGACGAGGAGGAAGAATGGATGCTCCTCTTGTCGTAACCAATGAATTAAATCCCTTAGAAATAGATGACGAAGTCTACGATTTGGACATAGTCGAAGAGTACTCGCTCAAATTCTATGAATCAACAATTTGGACTGCAGAACCATCAAGTGTAGATATGAAGAGAGTCCGTGATGTTGTAAATGATGAAAATCCCTTCATTGGTTGGGGGTTTACTCACGACACCTCCGATATAGGACTTGGTGCCCATTTCAATGTATATTCTTCAGGACAAATGGTGGAGAAACTTGCAAAACAAATGGATCTTGCCGAGAGAATATCTGCAGTAAATGAAAACATAGTTGCAGAGAAAATAATTCAAAGCCACTTCCTTCCAGATATAAAAGGAAATCTCAGAAAATTTTCAAAACAAAAAGTCAGGTGCACAAAGTGCAATACAAAATATCGTCGTCCACCACTGAGCGGAAGCTGTGCTAATTGTGACGGAAATCTCACTCTAACAGTTCATCGCGGAAGTATAGAAAAATATCTCGGCATTTCTCAGGATTTAATAAAAAAATACAACTTATCAACCTACTTAGAACAAGAAATTAATGCCTTTGATAAAAATATCCTCGCCCTCTTCGGAGCAAAAGAACAAAAATCTCTGAAAAAATTTACTTCTTCTTTATCAACTTAAGTTTGAATAAATTCTCTCTTTCCAATTCCTCAAGCCTGGATCTTATAAATTCTGCTTGTCCTTCCATTCTAGGTATAACAATATATTCTAAAGCACTTACACGACGTCTGGTTTTTTCTATCTCAAGAAGTAGCCTCTTCATTGCGGTTTCCATTTCAGCGCTAAGAACTATTTTTTCAAGAAGTTCCTGGTAATCATCAACAACATTATCAATATAACTAGAACTTCCTATAATCCCATAATTTCTTTCATCAAGTACAGTCCCTTGTACAATTTCAATCTCTGGAACAGAAACTCCCATTATATTTTTCGGCTGCACTTTTATATCTGGATTCTTTGTAACAGAGAAGGCTGCCGACTCTACTGCCAGGGTTCCATCCATTGCCCTACTCACTTCAAGACTATTTACTGATTTTTTATGAATTCCACCAAGAACCTCTCTATTTTTCCTAACCTCATCTAAAATTGAAAAGAATTCCTGGATAAGTCCGTCTTTCTTCTTCTTCAGAAGTTCATAACCATTTTTAGCCAGTTTTATTTTTCGCTTGAGCTTTATTAGCTCAGATCTGGTTGGTTTTATGTCCTCTGTCATCTTATTTTTTTAGACGCTTCTTTATTTCCTCAGGATCTATTCTTGTAAGGTCCTTCTCATCAAGAATATCGGAAAACATCTTCCATCCAAGATCCAAAGTATCTTCAATCGAGCGGTTTTCTTCCCGTCCCTGCCTAACTAAAAGGTCTTCAAATGCTTCTGCAAAACGAAGAAATCGCCTGTCCCTCTCTGAGAGGGCTTCTTCTCCTACAATAGAAACCAGACCTCTCAATTCTCGCCCTTCTGCATATCCTGCATACAATTGGTTAGAAACATCTTTATGGTCATCACGTGTTTTCCCCTTCCCAATTCCAGAATTCATCAATCTTGACAAACAAGGAAGAACATCAATAGAGGGATATATTCCTGAACGGTGCAATTCTCTTCCAAGAACAATCTGCCCTTCTGTAATATACCCTGTAAGATCTGGTATAGGATGAGTTATATCGTCTCCTGGCATCGTCAATATAGGAACCTGTGTAATTGAGCCCTTCTTTCCATGTATAATACCTGCTCTCTCATACAAATTCGCCAAATCAGTATACATGTACCCTGGATACCCCCTTCTCCCTGGAATCTCCTCTCTCGCGGCTCCAATCTCTCTCAGAGCTTCACAATAGTTTGTCATATCTGTAAGTATAACAAGAACGTGCATCCCTTTCTCAAAAGCAAGGTACTCAGCTGTAGTCAATGCAAGTCTCGGAGTAATAATTCTCTCAACAGCAGGGTCATTCGCAAGATTCAGGAAGACAACAGCATGTTCAAGCGCTCCCGTTTCTTCAAAATCCTTGATAAAGTATTTTGCCTCTTCATTCGTTATTCCCATTGCAGCGAACACAACAGCGAATTCTCCTTCCTGACCTGGAACTTTCGCCTGTCTTGCTATCTGAAGCGCGATATCGTTATGCGGAAGTCCTGAACCTGAGAAAATAGGTAATTTCTGTCCTCTCACAAGCGTATTCATTCCATCAATTGTTGATATTCCTGTCTGAATAAAGTCAGATGGCGGACTCCTCGAATATGGATTTATTGCAGCACCATTTATATCCAAACGGTCCTCCGGTATAATTTCAGGTCCCCCATCAATAGGAACTCCAAATCCTGAAAAGACTCTTCCAAGCATGTCTCCAGAAACTCCTAACTTTATAGTTTCTCCTGTAAATTTAACGGATGCTTTCTTATCTATCCCTACAGTTTCTCCGAAAACCTGAACGACAACAATATCCTTCGATGTATCAAGGACCTGCCCTCGCTTCCTATCACCATTTGAAAGTTTAATATCAACGAGCTCCCCATATCCTACCTCATGAGTTTTCTCCAGAAATATCAAAGGTCCTGCAACCTGATTTATTGTTTTATACTCTTTCATTTAGTTTCCTCCTGACTTAGTGAGCCTACATTCTTAATCAGCTTTGCAAACTCTGTCTTCAATTTATCAGCCACTTTGTCATATTTCGCCTTGAATTCCTTCTCACTCACAAACTTCAACTGCAAGAAATCCGCTTTACTGTCCATATCTGCAATTTTCTCAATAGAAACCCCTGCCTCAACTGCACTCTGACCTTGCCTTCCAAATTCAAGATTAAATTTCATCATCATCATCTGTCTCTCAAGACTGCAATAAGTATCTATATCGTGAAAAGCGTTCTGCTGAAGATAACCCTCTCGTAGCAATCTCGCAGTTTCAAGAACCATCTGGTCCTTCTCAGGTATAGCATCAGACCCAACAATCTGCACAATTTCCTGTAATTGGGCTTCTTTCTGAAGGAGTGCCATACCTTCTTTCTGATTATCAACAAATTCTTTTCCTATATTTTCTGTGAACCAGTCTTCAAGTCCCTTTGTATAAAGTGAATAAGATGTGAGCCAATTTATCGAAGGGAAATGTCTCTTATTAGCCAGCTTGCTATCCAAAGCCCAAAATACCTTTGCAACTCTCAGAGTATTCTGAGTAACAGGCTCGGAGAAGTCTCCACCGGGGGGTGAAACTGCACCAACAACTGTAATTGAACCAAAATCCTTCCTTCCATTACACTCAACTCTCCCTGCTCTCTCATAGAATTGTGAAAGTTTTGCCGCAAGATAAGCAGGATAACCTTCTTCTCCTGGCATTTCTTCAAGCCTAGATGAAATTTCCCTCATTGCTTCCGCCCATCTCGAAGTCGAGTCAGCCATCAGAGCAACATCGTACCCCATATCTCTATAATACTCAGCAATTGTAATTCCTGTATAAATCGAAGCCTCTCTTGCCGCTACAGGCATATTGGATGTATTTGCTATAAGCACAGTTCTATCCATCATCGGTTTTCCAGTCTTCGGATCTGTCAGTTTTGGAAATTCTTCCAGAACTTCAGTCATTTCATTTCCCCTTTCTCCACAACCAATGAAAATAATTATGTCAGTATCTGCCCACTTTGCAAGTTGGTGCTGAGTAACGGTTTTTCCAGTTCCGAAACCTCCAGGAATTGCAGCAGTTCCTCCCTTTGCAATAGGGAAAAAAGTGTCAAGTATTCTTTGACCAGTTATCAGAGGAATATCTGGACTTAATTTATCCTTATATGGTCTTGGCTTCCTGACAGGCCAGTACTGAGCCATTGTTATTTTTTCTCCACTCTCAAGCTCAGCTACAGTATCCTTTACAGTAAACTTTCCATTACCAATTTTCCGAATCTTTCCTGACATTCCAGGTGGCACCATTACTTTATGTGTTATAACAGGAGTTTCCTGAACTGTTCCGATAATTTCCCCCTCACTTACTTTATCTCCTTTCTTAACAGAGGCTTTAAAGTCCCAGTTCTTCTTCATATCAAGCCCGTCAATAAAAACTCCCCTCTTAATGAAATCCCCCAGTTCTTTCTTCAAACCTTCCAAAGGTCTCTGAATTCCATCATAAATACTTGTCAAAAGTCCGGGACCAAGCTGAACTGCCAGCGGCCTTCCTGTCGATTTTACAGGTTCCCCTGGCTTAACTCCAGACGTATCCTCATAAACCTGTATAACAACATCTTCCTGGTCTATCTTGATTACCTCTCCAAGAAGACCCTCTTCTCCAACATTAACAATATCATACATTTTTGCATCAAGACCTCTAGCAACAACAACCGGTCCTGATACCCTGTAAATTTCTCCCTTCGCCATCTTATTCACTACCCCCCATCTTTTTAATAATAAACTTTATCATTCTTTCCATAGGTCTACTCCCAAACTCCTTTTTATCAAAGTCCTCAAATCAGAGCCACCTGCACTATCTTCATCAGAAAGAGCAACTACAACTGGAGAAACCAGTTTTTCAAGCTTTTTCTTTATCTGAATAGGCATTTTTTGATAATAAGTTTCATTAACAACAACAATCCCTATATCAGAATTCTCTATAGTCTCAGTGAATACCTTATTGAAGTTAGTATAATCTGACTTCTCAACATTTTGTATATTCTTTATTCCACACAACTGGAAGCCAAGTGTGAAATCTCTTTCACCAATTATTGAAATTTCCATATTAATTTCCAAGGTACATCCCTGACCTCACAAGCACCTCCCCTTCTACGCTTTTCATCTGCTTACTCCTGACAATCATTCTGACATTTGCCATTTCTCTTTCTTTAACAACAATATATCCCAATACAGTTTTTAAATTCGGATTGTAATCTCTCAATAAAACTGTACTCCTCATCATAAGATATTTTCTCAAACCATTTTCCATTTTCCCAACATCTTTAATTCCACCGTCTACATATTTCCAAAATTTCTGCTTCTTGAAAAAATCAATCATACCTGGCAAATCTTTTTCAGAAAGACTTGCAAGATTTTTCATTGTAATATTTCCTCCACTAATAAAATATTTCTTCTCAGTCTTTGTTTTTGACCTACTGAGTCTGAGAATAGTTACAGCATTTCTGATGTCAATTTCTTCCTTTACAAAGACCATAAATTCAAAATCTGCCTCCCCTGCTTCCAATAATTTTTCATAATAAGCTCTGTCTAAAGCATCCTCCAGACTTTCAATATCTTTTATATCAAGTCCAGCCAAAATTCTATAATACTGAGTCATTTTCAAGGCCTGAATTACCTCAGCTACTGACGAAGTATTCTCAATTAAATTAGAATAAAATTCCTTTGTCAAATTTCCTGCAGGAATAAGAACCCGTTCTAATTCATCATTCCCTCTTCCTGAACTCTTCCCCCGTAATATAGCCTTTATATTATCTATATCATATTTTTCAACATAAGTAATAAGTGGTGACTGTGCGGGAACATATTTCAAAATACCGTCAATAACCTGCGCAAAATTCTGG
>Ga0187833_10001323_pt1 | contig 28338 bp, 30 predicted proteins | sample ETNtaG_37_FD_167968 | JGI IMG/M metagenome (GOLD analysis project Ga0187833, IMG submission 167968) | Marine microbial and viral communities from oxygen minimum zone, Eastern Pacific Ocean - ETNP2014_SV_400_PacBio MetaG (Illumina Assembly) | ecosystem: Environmental > Aquatic > Marine > Hypoxic...
AAAAACTACAGAACCTGGTGAAGGTAGAGAAGCAGGTAATGAAACTAAAGCTCATATTGGAACGAAGTATGATGTTAAGGTAATTGCTCAAGGTGTTTATCAAAGAGGCGATTTTCATAGAGAGTAGCAGATTCTATTATTTTTAGTGATTTAAAAGGTAAAATGCGACAAAAACTAAAACTAAAGAAGAAGAAACAGATAGTTGTTGTAGAGCAGAAATCTAAATCTTCACAAAGGCTGGCTTTGCATGCTTTGCAGAAGCAGCTGCAGGCTTTGAAGTTAAAAGAATATCTGGTTCTGATAGGCCTTACATTAGGGGGGGCTTTGCTTAGGGTGCCTATGCAGGAAGTTCCAAGCGCAGAGCCAATTACGTTCTTTGCAATCCTTGCAGGATGGCTTTTTGGCAGGAATAAAGGCTTTCTGGTTGGAGCTTCATCAGGTTATATTTCAAATTTTTTCATGTTTGGGGGGCAAGGCCCATGGACGCCATTCCAGATGCTTGGATGGGGGATTGCTGGCTATCTAGGCGGTTTTTTAGGGAAGAAAAGCAGGATATGGTCTGTGTTAGGAATAACATTTATTGCCACATTGGCATTTGAAATTGTAATTAACAGTGTCACTCCATTGATGACAGGCGGAAATGTCTTTATGGTTTTTTTACTGGCGCTGCCTTTTACTATAGTGCATTTAGTCTCAAATCTGGTTTTTTGTTCATTTTTACCTTACTTTAAAAAATTAATCTCAGAGAAGGGTGGCTTTGATGAAAAGGAAGTTTGTGTTAATCTTGTTAATAAGTTTAAGCGTAAGTTTAAGTGGATGTTACCAAGACCAAAAACAGCAACAAGGTGAGAAAGAAGTTACCCTTGTAGTCAGGTCGATAGGCAATACAACTACTGAAAGATTTAGTGTTGTGAAGGCAAGTGCGTTAGATTTGCTGAAACACAGGCATGATGTTAAACTTACTAAGAACAGATTTATCAAATGTATTGGGGGGGTTTGTGTCAAGAATGAGTATGTGTGGAGTTTTTATGTCAATGACCGATTCATACTAATGTCTGCGGACAAATATTATCCAAAAGACGGCGATAAACTAGAATTTAGATTTGGAGAGTGAAAAGATGAAAAAGATGATGGTTTTTTTATTGAGCTTGATATTAGTTGAGATGGCTATGGCAGTAAATATAGCCACAATAACAGATTTTGGAGATGGAACTGTTGTAAAGGATTGTGTATCTATCAGTTCTGGTGAGAGTGTTTATGATGTATATAAGGAACTGGATTCTAATCGGGATGATATAGATGTTGATTTTGATGGTGACATAATTCCACCAATCAATCCATTTATCAAGGGTATAAATGGTTATGAAGGGCGGTCTGTTGATTTAACAACATTTGAAGGATGGGGTTTTTGGATTACTAATGGATGGGGTTTTTGGATTACTAATGGCGCCAATAATGATTTTACTGATCCCCCTGAGCTGGCGCCTGGATGGGGGATGGGGATTGGAGATTATACCATGACCAACTCTGAAGTTATTGGTGTGGGGTATGGAATAACAGAATTTAATGCTGACTGGACTGTAAAAACTCCTCAACCAGTACCTTCTTTTGAGCCATATGAAAGTATTTGTGAAAAGCTGGCTATAGAAGAAGTTAAGGCTTATGTAGATGGGGATAAAGATACATTAGATGAAGGAGATAAGCTAAAGGATGTTAAGCCTGAATCTAAATTGAAATTAAAAGTTGATGTAAAGAATCTTCATGAAGAGGATATAGAGATTAGTGATGTAACAATTACAGCAACAATAAAGGATATAGATGATAATGAGGATTTAGAAGAGGAAAGTGATTCTTTTGATCTGGATGCTGATGATACTAACATAGAGACTATTAACTTTGAGATTCCGCTTGAAGTTGAAGATGGAGATTATGACCTGATCTTGGAGATAAAAGGGGATGATACCAGGGGAGTTGATTACAGTAAAACTTATGAATATTCTATTGAGGTTGAGAAGCAAAAGCATGATGTTAAGATAAGAAGAGCAGAATTGACAAGCTCTAACCTGAAATGTTCAAGAACAACATCACTAGATGTTAGTGTTATGAATATGGGCACTAATGAGGAGGATGTTAGTCTAAAGGTGAGCAACAGTGAACTTGAGATAAGTGAACAAACAAGCTTTGAGTTAGGTGAAGACCCTTTTGATGATGACAACAGATACAGCTCCAGATTTACAATTACAGTTGATGAAGATGCTGAAGCTGGTGTTTATCCAATAACAGTAAGGGCTGATTATGAAGGCAAGACAACAGGGAAGGTAGTTGAATTAACAGTTAGCGATTGTGAGAAGAAAGTGGGGGAGGAAGAAGTTATAGAGACTGTTGATTTGGAGCAGGGAACTGGATTAAACGATATTACAGCTAATGTTGTAAAAACAATTGGAGATGAAGATAACAGTGTAGTTAAAGAAAAGTTCAAAATCAGCAATTTGGTTATAGTAGTATCTGTATTAGTCTATATTGGTGTTATTGTTGGTGGAGTGGCTCTGGTTGTAAAGCTGGTTAAAGGTTGATTAGTTACTATTCCAAAATAGCAAAAGATTTATAAATGAACTGTTATTACTCAGGTCTATCAACCATTTGGGGTGGTTAAAATAAAACTAATAAAACTAAATGCAATAATAATCGGACTAATATTGATGGTTTGTGTAGCACCTTTGACTTTAGCTGCAGGTAACAAACTAAGTATAGAAGAGATAAAATCTTATGTTAATGGCAAGAAGGATTCTGGGACAGTAGATGTTAATCCTGAAGATACATTAAAGTTCAAAATTAAGGTTGAAAACTTATATGATGATAGTGTAAATGACATAGAGATCCAGGATATAGAGATTAAAGTAACTATAAAGGATATAGATGATGGTGATGACCTTGAAGAAGAAGGCGATGGATTTGACTTAGATGCAAGCGACAGCGAAACTGAGACTATTGAATTTGAGATTCCTTTAGAAGTTGACGATGATTCTTTTGATGTGGAAATAGAAATAACAGGAGATGATGGTGAAAATTCATCTTTAAAGCATACTATCACTGACTCTTTGACTGTAAGAGTTAAGAAGGAGAATCACGAAGTAGTGATAAGAAGGGCAGAATTGACAAGCCCTACCTTAAAATGCTCAAGAACCACATCATTGGATACAAATATTATAAACATGGGCACTAATGAGGAAGAGGTTGTCTTGAAGGTAACCAACAGTGAACTAGAGCTAAGCAAACAAACAAGCTTTGACCTGGGAGATGATCCTTTTGATGATGACAGCAAATTCAGCACTTTGTTTACAATTTCAGTTGATAAAGATGCTGATGCTGGTATTTACCCAATAACAGTAAGGGCTGATTATGACGGAAGAACAGCAGAGAAGGTAGTTGAACTAGAGATTGAAGAGTGTGAGAAGAAAGAAGAGAAGGAAGAGGAAGAGGTTGTTGTAACTATAGAAGAGGAAGAAGATACAACACCAGAACTGATTACAGGGCTAGTCACTGCTGAACCAACTGAAACTACAGAAGAAAAGTCATCTTTTTTAGAAGGGCCAGGATTTATAGCATTGATCGTAGGTGTTGACATCCTAATAATCGTAATAGGCGTTGCACTTATATTTGGCCTAGCTAAAAGAAAATAATTATTTATTTTCTTTTTTTTAACTTTTTAAAATGATTGTACAAAAAGACTTTTTGAAGCAGTTAAAAGATGACTTTAGACTTAACATCTATGAAGTTAAGATATGGACTTCTTTATTGTCAAAGGGCATAGCAGCTGCTGGCGAGTTAGCTGATATTTCAGGCGTTCCAAGATCAAGATGCTATGATGTTCTTGAAAGCCTTGAGAAAAAGGGCTTTATAATAATGAAGATAGGCAGACCAATAAAATACATTGCTGTAAGGCCTGAAGAGATTGTTGAGAGGGTTAAGAAGGATATCAGGCAGGATATAGATGTTAGCATTAACATGCTGGAGAACATAAGGTCAACAAATATTTTCAAAGAATTGGAATTACTGCATAAAACTGGAATTGATAAGGTTGATTCTGAAAGTTTAACAAACATCCTTACCGGAAAAAGCAATCTTTATCCTTTTATCAAGAAGATGGTTGAGAAAGCAAAAAAATCAGTGGTTATTGCAACAACCAAAGAGAATTTTGATAGGAAGATGAAATTGTTGAAGAATACACTGCAAAGTTTGAAGAGAAAAGGGGTTACTGTTAAGATTGTTGCGCCTGTTGAAGAATCAGTTGAAGGCCTAAAGGCAGTACAAACAGATCTAAACTCAAGATTTATTATTGTGGATAATAAAGAGACAGTATTTATGCTTTCTGATAGTGTGGATAAAACTAATGATACAGGGATATGGATTGACAGTGAGCTGTTCAGCAATTCACTTGTTGAGCTGTTGAACGGGCATTTGAAGTAATTAACATATTATTTAAATATCATTCTATAAATTTCATTAAATAATGCCAGATAAGTTTAATTGTAAAATGTGCGGGTATTGCTGCAGAAATCTAGGAAAGGTATCTTTTAGTGATGATGAAAAGAAGCTGCTAAAGCAGATAAAATCTGATGTAAATCAGATTCCTCTTGTTATTGTCTATCCTGAATCTACTGATGGTATTTTATTATTTGAATGGGAATACAGAATATTGAAGAGGATAGCTGAAGAAAGAGGCATAAGAGTAGATTTTAAGATTAATTCTGTTGTTTTTGATTTAAAGAGCAATAAGTCTTTGATTTTGGATTGGTTTATGGATGAAAAGGTGTGTCCTTTTTTGAAGGATGAGAAATGTTCTGTCTATGCTGAAAGAGCAATAGAGTGCAAAAGATATCCATTATGGATAGGTACGAATACATCAGATTATGGAGGGAAGCTGATGGTTGAAGAGAATTATTGCGCTAATTGCAATTCTTCAAAAGAAGGGATAAAGGGTGTAAAGGAACGCTATGGTAAATTATTCTCATATGCTTATCAAAAGCATCTAAATAAGGAATATATTGCCTTATTGGTCCAATCTGCTATAAAGAAAGGGGTTATTAAGCCTGCATTGAATTATCCTATGAAGTTCCTTCTTAAAAGGATAGAAAAAAGTGAAAAGCTGAGTGTGTTTGATTTTCTTATTGAAAAAGGACTTTTAACTAAGGAAAAATATGAAAACGATGTCAAGAAGTTTAAAGATGGGACTTATGCTCAGGAAAGGTTATAAGTAATTCTTAAGATTCTCTTCAATCCTTTTTGAGACATCTCCTGGTTCAGCATTGAAATCATTTCCTGTTATCATTTCGAATAATTTAATGTATCTTTTGCTTAGCTCTATTATTAGTTCTTCAGGGGCTTCTGGCAGTGTTTTATCTTTATATGGGTCACAGTTTTTCTTGAACCATAGTCTTAGGAACTCTTTATCTATGTTTTCAGGTTCTTCGTTTTTTTCAAATCTTTCTTCATAAGAGTCTTTTAACCAGAATCTTGAGGAGTCAGGGGTGTGTATTTCATCTATTAGGAAGATATTTCCTTCTTCGTCATAGCCGAATTCGTATTTTGTATCTACTAAGATTAATCCGTGCTCTGATGCTATGTCTGTGCCTTTTTCAAATAGTTTAAACGCTTTGTCTGCTACAAAGTCCCATTGCTCTTTGGTCATCAATTTTTTAGTTACGATTTCTTCTGCAGATATCTTTTCATCATGCTCATCTGATTTTGTTGTTGGAGTCAGTATTGGCTTATCGAACTTCTGGTTCTTTTTTAGGCCTTCTGGCAAAGTGTTTCCGCAGAAGTTTCGTTCTCCTTTTTCGTATGCTGTCCATGCTGAGGTGCTTGTGACTCCTGTTATATAGCCCCTTACAACAACTTCAACTGGGAAAACCTTTAGTTTTTTGCATACAACAACGTTAGGATCAGGAATATCTATGACATGGTTTTGGATGATATCTTTTGTCTTTTCAAACCAGAATGCAGATGTTTGTGTCAATACCTGGCCTTTGAATGGTATGTTTGCTAAGTTTCTGTCAAAAGCTGATTGTCTATCTGTAGCTATTAAGAAAAGCTTGTCTTCTCCAATGTAAACGTCTCTTACCTTTCCTTTGTATCTTTTTCCCAATGCTAAGTTTGTTTCTTTTAAGGTAAATTTTGTTTGTTCTTTTATTTTATTGTCTGGTATCATCTTTTCTTCATCCTCTGCCTGTGTTCAAGTAATTGGTCTGTGTATTTATTGTTTAGGTTTAGTATTTCTATTGCTGCTAGTGCTGCGTTTTCTCCTCTATTTAAACCAACCCATAGGCCATGGCTTGAGTGTTTTAGCAGGTTTAAAGCTGCTTCTGCACGGTCATCATCTTTTAGCAATAATGGACAGTAGATGACTAATTCGTCTTTTTTCTCTATTGGCTCGTCAAAGTAGACAAACTCTATGTTTATTGTTTCTTTATCTGGTTTTTGAGCTAGGTTGTATTTTATTTTGAATTTATCAAATATTTCTTTTGCTTTTCTTACTGCTTTGTTGTTTTCATCTCCGATGATTGTTATTCTTGTGTATGGCTTTAGCATTTTTACAGCGTTTTCTCCTGCAATGTCTGCTTTGTCAACGCCAACAGCTAAAACAGGGATTCCAGGCGGCATTTGGGCTATTGAGAGTAAAGCATCTAAGCCCTGATAGTTTGACTGTACTGGAACTCCAATCACTGGTTTTATTGTTTTGGAAGCAACAACCCCTGGCAATGCTGCAGCTAATCCTGCTCCAGTTATGAAAACATCAGAATCCTTGTCTTTTGCTATCTGCTCTACTCTTTCCGGTGTCCTATGGGCAGATGCAATCTCTAGTTCGTGCTCTGCTTTGTCCCTTATTGAGTGTATAACTTCATCATATACATGGTGGTCTGATTCTGAACCAAAGATGATCATGATTTTTGACATTTTATAACACCTCGTAGCTTTGGTAATGCTCATTATATAATAATTTTTTTGTTATTTTTTCTGCGATTTTAGCTGCTTCTTTATTTGTTTCTAAGTATAAAGTCCATAGGATTCCTTTTTCCATGCTCTTTATTTGTTTGAATCCTAATCTTTGCTGTAAAGTGGATAATAAGTTATTTTCATTGTCTAAATCCTTGACAAGTATTTTTATGGGAGTTAGGTTTGTTTTTCCTTCTTTAATCTTTTCATCCACTTTTTTGGTTATATACTTGTTTTTGTTGGCATTGACTAAGATATCAACTTTTCCTATTTTTTTTGAGAATGTTTCTATGTTTTCGTCTGTTGTGAATTTGTAATAGTTTTCTCTTTTTAGTTTTTTTAATTCTTTGAAATTGAGCTTTTCTAAAGTGTGGAAAGTAGTTATGGCTGTTGTGTCTGGTATTTTGAGTCCAACTATTAGCTCTATTTGGTTCATTTTTAAATGGTTTTTACTATCATTAATTTTTAAATTTTTATTATCATTAACTAAACTTTATTATCAATGAATTAAATTTTTTTATTTTTATTAGGGGGAATAGGCACACAATGCTCTTGCTTCTGTAACACTATGTTCCCCACACCCTTGCACTTCTTTAGTTCAAGGAGCTTTCTCTGCACATTCTATTCGGTGTTTAAATGGTGGGTGGAGGGCGTTGTGTTGCACATGGAGTGCAATTGATGTGTACCCTCCCTATTTATTTTTTGTTTTTATTGATAATTTTTTGTTTTTTTAGTTAATGATGGTTTTTTCTTTTTTTATTGGTTATTTTTTTATATATTCTCTCATTGACAAAAATACTTTTGATGCTGGAGCTAAGGATTCCATATCCTCAACATTTTTTTTATCTGGCAACTGCCTTAGCCAGGTTGCTCTTTCAGGATGGGGCATCATAGCTAAAACATTTCCCTGTTTGTTGCTGATTCCTGCTATGTTGAGGATGGAACCGTTTGGGTTTGTTGGGAACTTGTCTTCAACTTTTCCGTCTTTTGTACAGTACTGGAAGATTATCTGCTTGTTTTTAGTTAATTGGTTTATCAGGCTCTTATCTTTTGTTACAAATCTTCCTTCTGCATGAGCTATTGGCATTTGTATTACTTCGCCTGTTTCTATACTGCTATTGAATGCTGTTTTTTTGCCATCATTCTTTACATTGACCCATGTGCAGTAGAATCCTGAGATTATTGGATTTTTGTTAGGTGCTAATGCCATCTGAACCTTATCTTCAATGCCTGGAATCATTCCTGTTTCTACTAAAACCTGGCAGCCATTGCATATGCCTAAGACTGGCTTTCCTTTTTCTGATTCTTTCTTGATTATATTCATTATTGGGTCTTGCGCTGGAATGACTCCTGCCCTTATTCGGTCTTCATAAGCCCATCCACCAGGTATGATAAATCCGTCATAATCAGAAAGTTTTTCAGTAGTGTTCCATCTAAGGATTTTTCCATTCATTCCAACTGCCTGTGCAGCTCTTAGTGTCTCTTCTTCGCAATTGTTCCCTGGGAATAATATTACGGCTATGTTTGGCATTTTATGTTAAGTCAGATTTTATTTCATGGAATAGGGTTTCTGCTTTTTTATCTTCTGAGTAAATTCTACAGACTTTGTCCCAGCCTCTTCTGCCAGTTCTTATCATTCTTTCTCTAATGCTCTCAGCATATTTGAATTCCCTGTCTTTTAATTTTTCAAGGTTTGTATTTGGTTTTCCTAGTTTTTTATTCAATCCCTTTGCATGCTTTTTTAGGGCATCTATCATCCTTTGAAGTGCTTCTGCTTCTGTTAATAAGGCTGCGGCTTTTTGTTTTATTGATTCCAATAGATAGATAGTTTTATCTTCAACTTTCTTTCCTTTTCTTGTGAGTAAGCCCCTTAATCTTTTTAAGATATGCTCTGCATTACGATCTCTTGTATATATTCTCTTGGTTAGTTCTTTAATTTTCTCGATATATTCGCTAAGATGTTTTTCTCTTCCGCTATATCCCCTAGACCAATAACCTAGTAAAGATCTTAGATTAATCCTATCTGTGTCATACAGCTCCAAACTGCCGGATATAATCATCCAAAAATTATTTTGTTGTCCTTCGCCAATGCCGTGTCCTTTGAATACTTCATAGAAACCTTTGCTGATTTGCTTAGCCTCCCTTTCTATTGCAGATAATTCCTGCTCTACTTCTACTGCCTTCATTTCATCGCCTCTGCAAAGCCGGTTGTCCATGCTTGTTTTAGCTCTTCTATCTTTAAGTTGATTATTTCCTTATCATTATTTTTGATTGTTAATTTATCATTATTAGTTGTTTTTCCTAATTCAATCAATTTTAATTCATAATTATTAAATATTTTTTTTACTTTTTCAGTATTTTTTCCATTAACTTCGAAAATAAAACCTGAAGATTCTGAGAATAATGCTATGTCTGGCCTTAAGTTAGAGTTTAAATTGATTTCAGCGCCAATTTTTCCATCTGCTTCTCCTCCTAAGATCATTTCAGCGATTGTTGTTAGCATGCCGCCATCTGAAATATCGTGGCAGCTTAGCAATAATCTTTCATCGATTGCGTCAATTACTGCATAGATTGAATTTCTTTCCTGTTTAAAGTCTATCTTTGGGATGTTTGCTCCAACTTCATTGTTTGTCAGATAGTAAACAGAGCCCCCTAATTCATTTTTTCTTTTTCCAACCATGAATAATGTTGAATCTGCTTGTTTTAGCTTCATTGTAATTGCTTTTGAATAATCTTTTAGAACACCAACGCATGCTATGATTGATGATGGGTCTATTGCTTTTCCATTGGCTGACTCATTATAGAAACTTACGTTGCCAGAAACAAATGGAACTGGCTTTTTTGTTTGTTTGAGGTATATGTTTTTAGCTGCATCAGAGATGCCTTTTACGCTTTCAACAAAATCATAGAATGCTTCTGGTGTTTCTGGATTTCCAAAGTTTAGGCAGTCAGTCATTCCTGATGGTACCCCCCCAACTGCTGCAACATTTCTCATTGCTTCTGCAACAGCATTTACAGAGCCCAGGTAAGGGTCTATCTTTGAATAGTTTGGATTAGAATCTGTAGCTAAGGCAACGCCTACTTTATTTCCTGGAATAGGTGCCTGAACACCTGCATCTGCTTCACCTGGCCTTATTACAGCCAAGCCTTCTACTTCTGTATCATAGTGCTTGTAGACTGCTACCTTAGAAGCTACGTTTGGATGTGAGAGGATAGCTAATGCTGCTTTGTTGTAGTTAGCTGGTCCTTTAAGTTCTGGCTCTTTGAAGTTTCTATTTGGTTTTTTTATAGCTCTTTCATAGTTTATCCCTTTTGTAATGACTTCTATCGGCACATTGCAGATTACTTTTCCATTGTGCCTTAGGATATATTCCTTGTTTTTTGTAGCTTTGCCGATAACAGATGCTTTTGCTCCTTGGGCAATGTTTGGCAGTTCAAAATCTTCATTATATATCTTTAGAATGGTTTTTGTGAATTCTGGAGGGCTTATCCATGTGAATCTTTCCTGTGTTTCTCCACAAGCGATAATGTAAGGCGGTATTTTCATTGAGGTATGGACTTTATCTATGTCAATATCTGCTCCATAGTTTCCGCTTTCGCATATTTCTGAAGAAGAGCACATTATACCTCCAGCACCCATGTCTTTGAAGCCTAAAGTGATTCCCTGTTTTTTTGCTTCCTTGAAAACAGATTCTGTTGCCCTGATAAGCATGTTTTTGAGGAAAGGATCTGGGACTTGTACAGCGCCTTTGTTGAACTCTTCTTCTCCTTCATCCAGGATTAATGAGGCAAAAGCAGCTCCTCCAAAGCCAGAGTTGTCTGTTGCTTTTCCTACTATAACTATATCGTAGTTTTCTGCGTTTTTTGGCGCTTTGCTGTGGACTATATCTTTTTCTTTTAGTATGCCTAAGCTTACGACATTTACTAAGCAGTTATCATCAAATGAATCTGAGAAATAGACGTCTCCTGCAATGTTAGGGATGCCTAATGGGTTTCCATAGCCTGCTATGCCGTCAATTACTGAGTTTGCAATGTATTTTGTTCTTTGGCCTGATTTGCCTTTTGGGTCGCCAAATCTTAATGGGTCTGCTGTTGCTATGATTCTTGCCCCCATGCAGATAACGTCTCTGATGACTCCTCCAATTCCGGTAGCTGCTCCTTCATAAGGAACTACTTGTGATGGGTGGTTATGGGATTCGTGGGCTATAACAATGCCATACTTTTCTTTGTTTATGGTTGCTAAATGGATAATTCCTGCGTCTTCTTCAGGTCCTTGTATCACTGTTGGGCCTGATGTTGGAAGATATTTTATTAAGAGCTTTTTAGAGCTTTTGTAGGAACAGTGCTCTGACCATTCTGTGTTGAAGATGTGCAGCTCTGTTAATGTTGGGTTTCTTCCGATTAATTTGACGATCTGCCTTGCTTCTGATGGGATTAGAGAAATTCCATTCTTCTGCATAAAAGACTTTAGCTCTTTATCTGAGAATTCTGTTATTTTGATTAATTCGGCATCTACATCCCCCATTTTTTTATCTATTGTTTTGGGATTGTAGTATATATAAAAAGATTTTGTTTTATTTCTTTTATTTCCAAACATTTAAATAATAACTAATCTAATATTAAGTTATGAACGAAATAATAAAGAAAGACATACTTTCTATATTGTCAGGGATAGTGGATATACTTAAGGTAAAGGAGGAGAAAGACATTATGGAAATGAAAGAGTTAAGCAACCACACGATCCACAATGCGAGCATATTCCAGGATGAGGATTCTGTTTCTATTGCAATATTGGTTTACTCATTGTCTAAGGTTATTGAGAGAAAGCAGGGTGAGCTTAATTATGACAGTGTAATAGCTTTGCTTAAGAGTGCAACTGGATTTTTAAAAAAGAATGATGTGGATGATTACAGAAAGACTATAAACAAATCCTTTAAACTGATTTCAAGCCTGGATTCTAAATTAAAGCTTTACATTGAAGAAGTAATTAACCAGGCTCAGATAAAGAAAGGCTCTAAGCTTTATGAGCATGGCATATCCATGGCAAGGGCTTCTTCTATTTTAGGAATTTCAGAGTGGGAGCTGATGAACTATATAGGAAAGACGAACATAACTGAAATACCTTTGGAAGAGCCTGTTAGTGTTAAAGAAAGGCTGAAGTTTGCCAGAAGGTTGTTTAGCTAGGCTCTTGTTTTTACATAGTCCATGATAGCACCAGGATCTATTTCTTCTACTAAGGTCTGTAGGTTATCACCATGTTTTGAGAAAGCTTGCCTGGGAAATCTTTCTGCAATTTCTGTAAAGATATCACGGCTATGTACAGGCCTTAAGTGAAGATAATCCACGGTGCCGTTAACCCTTGCAGCTATTGTAAAAAAATCGTATCCTGGCTCTTCATATAAGGTTAGGATTACTGGGCCTTCTTTAGCCATTGCCATGCTTAATCCCAGGGTGTTTGGGGATAGTTCAACTGCATTTTCGGCTTTAGATTCTGCATTAGTGATATCAACATAGAAATGCAGGGCTGCTTCAGCTGTGTTAAAATGGATTTTGTTAGAATATCCCCCTCTTGAAATGATTGTAAAAGTTCTATCTAAAACCATCCTTTGGGGCTGACTAACTCTTGCTTTGTGTTCTTTGTCTATAACTTCTTCTAGTTTCCATATATACTGGCCGTGTTCATCATCTGAGATGTAAAGTTCAATATATCTATCTACAACTGGGTCGTTTCTTGAGCGCGATTTCCATCTGTCAACTATACCAGCACGATGTTCCAGGTATTCGCCTCTTGCCTGTTGAAAAACTTCTTCATCAGATTCAGATTCAGCACGACAGAAAGGAATTACTTCTGTTACAGAGCCATCTTTCCAGATAGCAACTGTTGGAACAGAGCCCAGAATATCATATGGTTGGCCCAATGGGCTAAAATGCATTAATCTAAGGTCAACTCCTTCTGAATATCTCGTTATATGGTCTTTTGTATGTCTAGAAGAGAGGGATACAAACGTTTCATTAGGTTCCGGACCTGTATAAGGAACCCTATCATCAGGATAGTACCATGTTTGGTTTCTAAAAGTTACACCAACTTTACCCTGGTTTTGGTTCATCCAAAGAAGTTTAGTAAAACAACTGGTTTATATTTTTATTGCAAGCATGAAATATAGATTTCAACCAAAACAATTAAAAAGATTAATGTTTATGGATGAGTTGATGAAATCAATTGTGTTTGATGCAGGGCCTATTATTAGCTTAACTACGAATAATCTTCTCTGGGTTTTGAGGGAATTGGAAGGAAGGTATAAAGGCAAGTTCTATATCGCTGAAGCTGTGAAGAATGAATTAGTGGATAAGCCTTTGACAATTAAAAGATTTAAGTTTGAGGCTCTGCAGGTTTCAAGGTATATTAAAGAAGATGTGATAAGAGTTATAGGTAAGAAACAGCTAAAACAGAAAACACTTGAGCTTTTGACACTGGCTAACACTTGTTTTAAGGCAAGGAACAACTTTGTGAGGATTGTCCATTATGGTGAGATGGCTGGGCTTGCTGCTTGTTTAAACCTGAATTCAGATGCATTTTCAGTTGATGAGAGAACAACGCGGTTATTGATAGAGAATCCTAAAAGATTAGCCCAGATATTAGGGCATAAGCTGCATACAAGGATAGAAGTAGATGGTGAGAATCTTAAGAAGTTAGGGAAGTTGATTGGTGGAATAAAAGTAATACGCTCAGTGGAATTAGTTACAATTGCTTATGAAAAAGGTTTACTGGATAATTATTTAGCTGATGTTAAAGAGCCTAGAAAGACATTGCTTGATTCTATTCTTTGGGGAGTTAAGCTTAATGGTTGTTCTGTTTCTAAAAGGGAGATTGAGCAGATAATTAGGTTGGAAGGGAGAAAATAAACCGAAACATACTCATTAACATTCGTAGCTTCGTTTTTACTTCGTAAAACCGAAACCTTTATATACCAATTGGTATCTATTGGTATCATGAACACGCAAATTAACTTGAGGCTTCCTAAGAAGATTACTGTTTCAGCTAGAGCATATGCTGAAGAGCATGGATTTGGTACAATTCAGGATTTTATTAAAGAAACTCTTAGAGAGAAATTGTTTGATGAGCCTGAGATATCTAAAGAGGAGTTGGCTCTTGTGAAAAAGTTAGCTGAAGTTAGTGAAAAAAAGGGCTTGTACGGAACTGAGGAAGAGTTGTTTAAAAAACTCAGGAGAAAGTAAAAGATGGAGTTTATACTCAAGCCATCTCATTTTTTCTAGAGCTGATTGATGAATTGAGCGATGAAGCTGCTAAGCTTATTGAAGAAAAACTAAAACTAGCAAAGATAAATCCTTACCGTTATAAAAGAATTCATGGGTATAAATTGTTTTTATTTAGAATACGTTTTGAAGATGAGCGTAAAGAGAAACGTGTTGTTTATCTTGTGGATAAGCCTTTCGTAAAAGTACTTTGTATTCTGGATAGGGAAAACGAGTATAAAGATTTGAAAAAGTATTTGAAGAAATTAGGTTATTTATAGACTAAGATTTAAATACTCTTTATCATCCCTTATTCTTATGGTATTGTACTTTATTGGTGTTGGACTGAATGATGAGAAGGATATAAGCGTGAAAGGGCTAGAGGCAGTTAGGAAGTGCTCTAAGGTTTTTTTGGAGAGCTATACTTCTAAGTTAAATTGTTCTGTTGGTAAGCTTGAGAAGTTTTATGGTCAAAAAGTGGTTTTAGCTGACAGGGAAATGGTTGAGAAGATGGCTGAAGTTATATTGAAAGATGCTTTGAAAAAAGATGTGGCTTTTTTGGTTATTGGAGATGTTTTTTCTGCAACAACTCATGTTGATTTGATGCTTAGGGCTAAAGAGAAAGGGATAAAGGTTAAGGTAATACATAATGCATCTATTTTAACTGCTGTTGGGGTTACTGGTTTGGAATTGTATAAGTTTGGGAAGGTCACTTCTATTCCGTTTGATAATGAGAATGTTAAAAGTCCTGTTGATGTTTTGAAGGGTAATCAGAAACTTGGGCTTCATACGCTGTTTTTACTTGATTTAGATCCAATAGAAAATAAGTTCTTATCAATAAAAGAAGGAATTCAATATTTAATAAAAAATAAAATAAAAAATGATACTTTGGCTGTTGCTTGTGCACGATTAGGTTCTGAAGAGCCTGTTATAAAGGTTGGAAAATTAAAAGAACTGGAGAAAGTTAAAATTGATAAGTTTCCTCAATGTTTGATAATTCCAGGTAAATTGCATTTTATGGAAGAAGATGCTTTGAAAGCTTATAATTGATTACTCTTTATCCTTAAAAAAACTATCAATACTAAAATATCAATAAAAAAGAAAATAAAGAATAATTATTAACTAAAAAAAGCCTTAATAACTAAAACTGAAGAATAATAAACTAACGACACATTCCGTTTATACAGGCATTGTCGCAAATGTATTTCTTTTGCTTGTATTCGTCTTTTTCACAGTAGTATTCCATGACAGAGTCTGAATTGATGCATTTGTCAGTATAGTTTTTCCAGTAGTTGTTGTTGACTTCCAGAATGACTGAGCCCCTTACATCGACTAGGTCTCCGCCGTCTGTATCAGAGCAGGTTATTTTTGTTGATGTTATCTCAATGTTCTCTTTTACAGCGCTGCCTGCTAAGTTTGTTGAGGTGCAACCGTAAATAAACAGGATGGTTGCAAGGATAATTAATATTGCCTTATTCATATGACAAATGATAGTTTAAAAGAGTATAAATAGTTTTCTAATAATACGAAATCTTTTTAAAACACTTAATTTTACTGCTATAATACGGGCCTGTAGCATAGCCGTGGCAACTGGTTATGCTCAGTTGACACGCAATGTGGGTTTCCTCACTGCGTTCGTCAAGCCCACTTTGGGTCTGTAGCATAGTCTGGCTGGTGCGCTCGACTGATAAACAGTGTTGAGACATCGAGTGGTCCTGAGTTCGAATCTCAGCAGACCCATTTTTTTCTTTATAAAGTTAATACTCAAACGGAATTATTATTGTTAACTACCATAAAGTTTATATATTAGTTAGTATTTTAAAATAGTAAATTATGTTAGTTAATTCAAAAATGGAGGGGTTTATGATGAAACTGAAGCCGAATTTCTTAGTCATTTGCTTAATTATATTGTCTGTATTACTAAGCGGGTGTGAGCTCTACGAGGGCCTTTATGGCGGTGAGGAGGAGGAAGGGCCTGTGTATATCCCTATTGAGGAGATAATAGTCATTGAGGAAGAAGAGGCAAAAGGCACTGCAACACTTGATTCAATTGAAGAAAAGGTTACTGTTAATGTTAGAGGATTAGAGCAAGATGAGAGCTATAATTATGAGGTCTGGCTTATTGATGATGATACTAGTGTTCAGTTAAGCATAGGCAAGTTTGATGTTGATGAGAATGGAGATGGTGAACTGATTGTAGATATCTCAAAAGATGATATTCTTGGCACTGATTCTATTATAATCACAAAAGAGCATGATCCTGATGATAGTGAGAATCCGTCTGATGTTATTGTTTTAGAAGAAAGCATACCTGAAAGTGCTGATGTTATTGATATTAAACTAAAAGCTGTGGAAGAAGAGCTAGTTGAGGTAATAGTCATTGAAGGAGAAGAAAGCGAAGAAGAAGTTGAAGAAGAGACAGAGGAAGTGGGAGTAGAAGTAATTATTGAAGGGGAAGAAGAGACAGAGGAGGAAGTGACTGAAGAAATTGAGGAAGAAACAGAGGAAGAGGTAGTTGAGGAAGTGACAGAGGAGGTCGAAGAAGAAATTGAAGAAGAGACAGAGGAAGAGGTAGTTGAGGAAGTTGTTGAGGAAGAGGTAGAACCAGAAGGAGCAGCAAATGTACTGATTATTGATGAAACAGAGCTGGTAAAATTAAAACCAAGCGCATATGATCCTGACCAGGATGAGTTAACATATGCATTCACTTCTCCGCTTGATGAGAAAGGCGAGTGGCAGACAAGGTATGGTGATGAAGGAGAATATACTGTAACTGTGACTGTTTCTGATGGTGTGCTTTCAACATCGATAGATGTTTTATTGATTGTAAACAAGAAAGAAGAAGCACCTGTTATTGAAGGCTTTTCACCAAAATCAGAGGCATTAGAAACAGATGAGAACAGTGAGTTAGATTTCAGTGTGACAGCAACTGACCTAAACAATGATGATCTGGTATACAGCTGGAAACTTGATGGAGAGGAAACTTCCACAAAGCAAACATATACTTATGAAACAAGCTATGATGATGCAGGAGCGCATACTGTTCAACTAGTAGTAAGCGACGGAACATCTAATGTGGAGAATGAATGGGCTGTTACTGTAGATAATGTCAATAGAGAGCCTGTTTTAAGCAATATAGAAGAGATAAATTTAAAGGAAACAGAGACAGTAACAATTCAACCAGAAGCGACTGATCCTGATGGCGATGCTTTAACATACACTATATCAGAACCTGTTGGGGACGATGGCACATGGGAAACAAGCTATGATGATGCCGGAACTTATACAATAACTGTAAGTGCATCTGATGGTGTTGATGAAGATACCCAGACTGTTAAGATTACTGTAGAGGATGTTAACAGGCCACCGGTAATAGAGGATATAGTGCTTGGATAATTTATTCTTTTTTTCGGTTAAGAAAATGGGGAAAAAGATTTGGATACTATTATTGGTCTTTATGGTAGTAGTACAAGTTTCATTCTCTGCAAACCTAACGGTTTATGAGACAGATGTGGTTAACCTGGTTCCAAAAGCCTATGACCCTGATAATGATTCACTAAATTACTCTTATAGCTATCCTTTGGATGAAAATGGGAAATGGCAGACTGATTATGGTGATGCAGGGCAGTACAGCATTACTGTTACAGCATCTGATGGTGAGTCTTTTGCAACTAAGGATGTTCTGTTGATTGTAAACAAGAAAGAAGCGCCTCCTGTAATAGATTCTTTTAAGCCAGATGCTTACGAGTTAAGCTATGATGAGGGAGAGAAGATTGATTTTAGCGTTTCTGCCAGTGACTTGAACAAGGATGAGTTAAGCTATATGTGGGAGCTTGATGGTGAGACTGTTTCTTCGGAAGGTGATTATACATATGCTGTTGATTTTGAGCAGGAAGGCAACCATAGCATGATAGTTTATGTTTCTGACGGAAGGTCTATTGCTTCACAAGAATGGTTTATTTTTATAAAAAATGTGAATAGGGTTGAGCTTCTAAAGCAGATTAAAGATGTATCTGTTGATGAGACTGGTGTTGCTAAGCTGGATTTGCCTGATTTTAGCGCTTATAATCTTGAGCATAATATATCTGAGCCTGTTGGGAATGATGGTGAATGGGTGACAGGCTATGATGATGCTGGGGAGTATACTGTAAAGATAATGGTAAAGGACAAAAAGTTTGAAGCATCAAAAGAGGTTACTATCACTGTTAATAATGTTGACAGAAAGCCTGAACTTGAGCCAGTAGGTATTGTGCTGCTAAAAGAAAACCAGAAAGTGACTATTAATCTGAGTGCTGTTGATGCTGATGGTGATGCTGTAAGTTACAGTGCAGAAGGGATACCTGAAGGGGCTTCTTTAAATGGAAATAGCTTTACATGGAGTCCAGGCTATGATGCAATTAAAAGAGAGGGTTTTTGGAATTTATTATTAGATAAGTATCATCTTCTAAGTAAAAGTTACAGTATTAAGTTTATTGCTGTGAGTAATGAGCTTTCGGATGAGAAAACAGTAACTATAATTGTGAGTGATGTAAATAGGAAGCCAGAACTTGTGTCTATGGGTGACATTATAGTTAATGAAGGTGAATCTGTTATTATAAGAGCTGAGGCTAATGATCCTGATGGGGATGATATGAAGTTTAGCTATTCCGGATGGATGAATTCTGACAGGAAAACTACAACATATGGTGATGCAGGGATACATACTGTTAGGGTTAGTGTGTCAGATGGATGGCTAATTGATTATAAAGATGTAAAGATAATTGTGAGGAAGGTTAACAGAGATCCTAAGTTTTTGGCAATTGAGGATGGTAAAGTTTCTGAGAATCAAACAATAGAGATAGTGCTTAAAGCTTCAGATCCTGATGGTGATAAGCTGACTTATAGTGTTAGCAATCTGACTGGTGCTTATATAAGTGACAATGTGTTTAAGTGGAGGCCCAGCTTTGATTTTGTTGATTCTGGTGAGGAGGCTTATGCTAATGTTGTCTTTACAGTGAGTGATGGTAGTTCAGAAGCTGAGCAGGATGCGATAATTTTTGTAGATAACACGAACAGAAAGCCAGAGTTAAAAAGCAAAAGCCTGGTTGAAACTGTTAATGTTGGAAAACCAGTTATTTTTGAGGTTGATGCTGTTGATGCTGATGATGATAAATTACAGTATGTTTGGAAGTTTGGCTTTTTTGATAAGTTTGAAGGCAAGAATATAATTAAAAGGGTGTTTACTTCTTCGGGGAATAAGAAGGTTGAGATTATTGTTTCTGATGGTTTAGCTTCTGTTTCTTATAAATGGAATGTTAAGGTTACTTAGTTTTTACTATCATTACGTTTAATTTTTTATCATAATTAGCTAAAACTATTTTAAATAGGGGAGAATAGACGCTTCTTGCTCTTGCTTCTGTTAGCAATGTTCTCCACCCTCTTGTGTTTCTGTCATTCGAAAGAGCCCTATGTGCACTATAAATCCTGATTTTAGTGAGGAGGGTGGAGGACTGTCAGTTGCACATGAAGTGCTAACAATGTCTATCCTCCCTAATTAGTTTTCATTGTTTTTATTGGTTATTTTTTGTAATGATAATTTTTTCAATAATATTTATAAATTAACTAAAGTTCTAGAGCTTTATGCATAAAATTAAGATTTCTGAAAAGACGGACAATCCTGCTATGAATTTGGCTTTTGATACTATAAAGATAGGGAAGCAGGCTTTGGTTTTTGTAAATACTAAACGGAGTGCTGAGAAAACAGCTGAGGAGATAGCAAAGAGGATAAAGAGCAGTGATGATGTGTTGTTGAAGCTTTCTCTAGATGTTGTGCATTCCTTGTCAAAACCTACGAAACAATGTGAGAGGCTTGGAAGGTGTGTTAAGAAAGGGATTGCCTTTCATCATGCTGGATTGACATCTAAGCAGAAGGAGATTATTGAGAACAATTTTAGGTCTAAGAAGATAAAGATTATATGCGCTACTCCTACGCTTGCTGTAGGTATTGATGTTCCTGCTTTTAGGACTATACTAAAAGATTTGAAAAGGTATGGTTCTCATGGCCTTGCATGGATTCCGGTTTTAGAGTATTTGCAGATGGCTGGAAGGGCTGGAAGGCCTAAGTATGACAAGGTTGGAGAATCTATATGCATTGCTGCAACAGAGCCGGATAAGAATAAGATCTATGAGAAGTATATTACTGGCTCGCCAGAGGATATCTATTCTAAATTAGCTGTTGAGCCAGTTTTGAGGACTTATCTTCTTAGCTTGATAGCTGTTGGTTTTGTCAGCACTAAAAAAGAGATTATCAAGTTTTTTGGAAAAACGTTCTGGGCAGAGCAGTTCAGGGATATGGGTAAGATAGGGGTAATAATTGATAGGATGCTTGCTTTGTTGGTAGATTGGGAGTTTATTATTGGAGGTGGAGAAGAGTTTCAAAGTGCTAATTCTCTTGGCAATGAGAAGTATAAGGCAACACTAATCGGTAAAAGGGTTGCTGAGCTGTATATTGACCCTTTGACTGCTTATTCTATTATCTGCTGTTTGCGTCAAGCGCCTAATCTAGGCCTTTGTTTTCCATATTTACAGATGATTTCACACAGTTTAGAGATGAAGCCTTTGCTAAGGGTTAGGGTTAAAGAGCAGGATAAGATACAGGAAGCACTTTTGAAATATGGGCTGCTTGAGGATGAGCCTTCTATATATGATCCTTCGTATGGTGATTTTCTCTCTTCTGTTAAGACTGCTCTTATGTTTAATGACTGGATCAGTGAGAAGGATGAAGAGTTTTTGCTTGAAGAGTATAACGTTAGGCCTGGAGAGATAAAGGTTAAGCTGGATATAGGTAATTGGCTGCTTTATTGTAGTGAAGAGTTAAGTAGGATGCTGCAGTTTAAGGGTTTGGTTAGGGAGCTTATGAAGTTAAGGATAAGAGTGAAGTATGGAGTTAGAGCAGAATTGATTCCTTTGTTGAAGTTAAAAGGTGTTGGAAGGGCGAGAGCTAGGAGGCTTTACTTTAACGAGGTAAGGGATATTGCAGATGTTAAAAAAGCTGATTTGATGAAATTAAGGCAGATATTAGGTGAGAAGCTTGCTTTAGATGTTAAGAAACAGGTTGGGCAGGAAGTTAAGGAAATTTATTTGGGTAAACGTAAAGGGCAGGTTAGCTTGAAGAAGTTTTGATGTGCCCCTGTAGTCTAACGGATAGAATAGGTGGTTGCGGTCCGCCAGATCCGGGTTCAATTCCCGGCAGGGGCGTTAGATTTTTATATACTGGCCGATTACCCTTACTTTATGGTAACTGACTTTTTAAAAAATGTTACTGAAGCAATAAAAAATTTAAAGAGCATTTTACCAAAAAAAAGCATACCTCTAGCTTATGTTAATATGCTTAGTGTGGCAGGAAGGTTTGCTGCAGCCGAAACAACTGATCTACAAACAAATCTGGTCCAACGTAATATAAAAGTTGACCCAAAGGAATTATCAAAATTCTTAGAAAGAAGGTATGAATTCCATATAAGAAATCAGATAGAATTGTTTAAGCATAATAAATGAGCTTTGTAATATTTAAGTTGAATTAGTGGGGTTCCTTTTTAAAATGGATTGGCAAACTATCATTCAAAACTTAAGTCTCTTTACGATAGGAACTGCTGCATTAACTTGGATTGTTAAATCTGTTATAACTCAGTTAATAAATAAAGATTTTGAAAAATATAAAAGTAAGCTGTTTGGATTGTGGAAAGAGTTATTATGAAATGGTTTTGAATGGCAATGTAGATAAGTTTATCTTCAGATGTAATGGATGTTCAGGTACAGGCGTTTCTATGTTTGGAAAGAAGAAGGTTATAATGCCCTAGAAGTTGGTTTTTATCAGCAATCTTTTTAAACTCTGAGTTCTATGATGTGTATTGAGGGTGTTGCATGGAAATATATATCATATAAATATATAAATAGCCCTGTATTCCTGATTATTGGTGATTTAAATGACAAAAATACATACTAGAAGAAAAAGAAAATTATCTCAATATAACAAGCCCAATACTAGAAAGAAAAGACCAAAAACTTTCAATTCTATTGAATCAGCTAATGTATGGGCATCAAATAAAGGCATTAAACCAGAACAATACACCCTAAAAAGCGTCAAGCATAATAAAAAGTTTGAGATAGTGATATCTAAAAATTCAATAATAGCACAATCCTAGATAATTGGACAGTAAAATAGAGTATGTTCCCTAAAAGTGGGCTTTTATTCTCTTCTCGGCAGGGGCGTTTTTGTTTTTATTTCTCCATAGTAGATAATGGATAGAAATATTTATAAAAGTAAAACTATTTCCCAATTTCACGAGTTGATTATAATGAATGCTTATGAAATATTATATACTCAATTTAACCATGATCTTGAAGCTTGCTTTCAGTCCTCTGACCTTAATGAATTGGCTATACATGCATTAAATGAAAACTTGTTGGGAATTGCATCAGGGGTTGCAGCTGAGTTTGATGGATATATGCGGTCTGATGGGTTTCTAAGACAGTATCCTCCTTCATTTGAGACATTAGAGCACCTATCAACAAAATGTGAGGCCATGTATCTAGCAGGTCTAAGAGAGGGGCTTCCTGATGTGCCAGACCATGTATGTGTAGAATTAGCAAAGATAATGGGGTCGTATGTGGTAGGTGGAGTTGCTCTGGAGATGCTTAAAGATGGAGAGGTATGATTTTTAAAAGTAGAAAACATTAATTCTTGGTAGGGACGTTTTTTTGCAGTAATATTTTTATAAACTGCTTCTTTCCCAGAGATATGGGGGAGTGAATGGTTAATACTAATGCTCATAAGAATAGAAGTGAGATTGATGAAGAAAAATACGAATATAATCTTAAACAGATAGATGATCTTATTAATAGGGTAAAAAATAGATATGTTATTATCAATGGTAGTTATTCACAAAGATTTTTTTCAATTTTAGTTATTTTTGTTACAGTAATGATATTTTTCTTCCAAATAAAATATTTTAAAAGAATAATAAATCATTTTTTTATATTGCCATCTTCTTACGAACTGGGTATCCTAATTTTGGGTGTAGTGCTTGTTGTAGCGCTTGTTTTGATGTATATGATGGAAGATGGAAGATGGTCTCCCTCTAAAGATATGGATAACCTAATGGAAAGTATATTCCGCCTTAAAAGAGAATATGTAAGGGACAACGAGGGACCAGTAAGGATGGGATGCCCTCTTGGTTTAACTAGTGAGGAGAAAGAATTTTTACATCAATTCCATCCTTATAATCCCATATATCATAGGGATGATTTATTTGATTTTTTAATTAAACTAATTGGTTGGTTATTTAACCTGCCTGTTTGGTTAATTAAACAATTTGGTTGGTTAACTAAACTAGAAGGTTGGTTAACTAAACTATCTGATTTGTTAATTAAACCATTTGACCAATCAATTAACAAAATTCGTAACCTAATGCCTCCTAACCCCTGGCCTCGGAGAATAAAATCTTTAAGAGAAATAAAAGAGAAATTAGCTAAGACTGATTAACAACCTTTTTAAACTAGGAGTTCTATTTTAGTTATGTTGGGATGAGATGAAAATAAACATATTGCTTATTTTGGTTATTGGGGTTTTGGTTAGTTCTTGCTCTGATGTTGATACTCCAACAGGAGATGTTATTAATGTGCCTGAGGCAGTTCCTGAAGAAGTAAATGTAATTGAAGAAGAGCTGCCTGGGGTAGATGTGGTAGAGGTTCCTGTGGTGGAAGAGACTCCTGAGCCGGTTGTGGAAGAGGTGCCTGAGCCAGTGGTGGAAGAGCCTGAACCTGTGATAGAGAAAACTCCTATAGAAGAAGCAGATGAGGCAAAGGCAATTGAAGCGTTAGGAGGAGATGTAGTGGTGGTTCCTGAAGAGTCAACAGAAGAAGAAACTCCAGTAGCAGGAGAAGCAACCATTAATATCATAGATGGTGTTTTTGAGCCAGAAGAGCTAACAGTATCGATAGGAACTAAAGTCACATGGTTTAATGATGATGTAAGGCCCCACAAAGTGGTTGACACTTTGCCTGACAGAGAGTTCTATGGGGAAAGGATTAAACCAGGTGAAAGCTATTCACATACATTCACAAAAGCAGGGGAATTCAATTATTTTGATGTGGTCTTTTATTCTATGAGGGGCAAGGTTATAGTTGAGTGATAGTGTATTCTTAAAGTTTAGTTCCAGAATGTTATTATTTTTAACTAAAAATAGAAATATTTAAATACTATTATTACTTCTAAAGGTAATATGAATGAAAAAATATTAAAAATAATATTAGGCAAGAAGAAGCTATTCGTTCCTATGATATTTACTGAAAAACAGTTTAATATTCTTGGGAAATACATCAATCACATTAGGCTTTCAAATGCTGAGAAAAAATCACTTTACACGTCCATAAAGAAGAAAATGGAAGCGTTGGAATCGTTTTTAATAGAACAGCAAGACAGACAGTATTTTATAAACAATCCAGGTGATATAATTCCATCCAGGCTGGCAGAAGCAAAAAGGATTGTTGAGAGTTACTCTAAGAGGTACGATAAAGTCTTTATTGCCGGCTCATTCCTGTTTTCTAAAGAATTCAATGATATTGACATCTTTGTTGTGATGAAAAGGGGGTATAAGGAAAAACAGGAAAAGAATAAGCACATAATCTTCCTATCTGAAAAAAGGTTAGCCAGCCCAATATTCCAGTCTGCTTCGGCAATTTCTGTATCTAATTTCTTGATAGCTAAAAGGCTGGAGAAGAAAAAGCCATCATTATCTGAGCTAATGACTATGTACCATGAAGCAGTAATTGAACGCGTAAGAAATGAAGAAAGGCCAGAGGCTTTAAGGGGATTAATCTTTGATTACCATCTTTTTTGCAGGGATGAGTTAATAAGCGGCAAACAGTTAAAGGAGATATCCAAAAAGACCAAGCTGGATGAGCTGGATGTTCTAATTAAAGGGCTATGTAAAAAGCTTTTTTCAATAACTTATTTATACGTTGAAGTCCATACCTACATCAAAACACTTGACGAATCAATTAAGAATATCAAGCCAAACAGCCATCTAATAAGGTTCAAAAACACTTATGAGGAAATGATTTATGGAAGACCAAAACATAAGGCAAAAGCTGCTTGAGATTTTTGGCAATCAAATCAAATTTAACAAGAATTTTGACAGCAATGCGGCTAAATTAAAGGAAGGGATGTCAGCTGATTTTATTGAGTGGTGCAAAAGATGCAAAGAGGATCAAGAGCTAGGCTCTGTTCCAAAGAAAAAGGAATTTAAAAACCTCTATGTATTCTTCAGAAAGATAGCCTCTGATATGAGAGTTACTTTGATTAAAGAGCAGAACTCTGATTTTGTTGAAATCATACTAGATGGCCACAAAGCTTATGATGATACAAGATTAAAATTAGGATATAAGCAAAGTTCGTATTATGGGAGTTAGATTAGCAGAGGTAAGTGGAGTGGTTAAGAACTTCTTTTTTCCTTAACCTTTTGCCTTATCTTTTCAACTCCTTTCTTAACGCCTTTTGCTGCATCTTTTGCGTATTTCTCCCATCTTGTGCTCCACCAGCCCATTGAGGAGAATGGGATGTGTTTTCTGCCGCCCCATCTGTCTAGGAAGACAACGTGCTCTATTCTATACTTGGGAGGCATTTGTGGAGTTTCATCAGCATAGCCGATTGTGATGATAGAATGCACCTGAATTGTTTCTGGCAGATTCTGTACTTTTCTTATCTTGTCTTCATCAAATGAGCCAACCCAGCAGGCACCTAAGCCTAAAGAATGCGCAACAAGAAGCATGTTTTCAGCTACAGCAGCGCAATCCTGTATGCTGTAAAGCCTTTCTCCTCTTGCGCCATAGAAGCGTTTTGATTTAGAAGGGTCAGAGCAGATTATTATGTGTACAGGGGCTATCTCCATCCATGTCTGGTTATGGGCAGCATCTGCCATCTTCTTTCTTATTGCTTCATCTTTAACAACGATAAACTTGAAATTCTGTAAATTGCCAGCAGAAGGAGCGAATTTTCCTGCCTCTAATACTGAAACTATCTTATCCCATTCAACAGGCTGGTCTTTGTATTTTCTTATAGAGCGCCTTGTCCTTATGCATTCAAAGACATCCATAATAAACTATTTATATTAGCTTATTTATATATTTAACTATGAACTATAAAGAACTTGTCAGTGTATACGAGAATCTTGATGAAACTACGAAAAGATTAGCTAAAACATACATTATTTCTGAATTTTTGAAAAAGACAAGCTTAGATGATATTCCTGTAATAACATTGCTTATACAGGGAAGGCTGTTTCCAAACTGGGATGAAAGAGAGATAGGTGTTGCTTCAAGGTTAGTGTTAAAGGCTATTAATGTTGCTACAGGGATTGATGTAGATAAGATAGAGAAGGAATGGAAGAAAACAGGAGACTTAGGGTTAGTTGCTGAAAATCTGGTTAAGGTAAAGAAACAGGCTACTTTATTCTCAAAGAATTTGACTGTTAGGAAAGTTTTTGATAATCTAAGGAAGTTAGCTGAATTAGAGGGCTTAGGCACTGTTGAGAGAAAGGTTTCTTTAATTGCTGAATTGTTAACATCTGCAAAGCCTATTGAGGCAAGGTATATTGTAAGGACTGTTCTTGGTGAATTAAGGGTTGGTGTTGGTGAAGGAAGCTTAAGGGATGCTATTGTATGGGCTTTTTTTGGAAATGAAGCAGGTGTTAAATATAATGAGAAAGAGGTAGCTATTGAGGTTGAGGATAGAGAGAAATATAACGAGTATATTGATGCTGTTCAAAAGGCTTATGATGTTACTAATGATTTCTCTAAAGTGGCTGAGATTGCAAAGACAAAAGGGATTAAAGGCATTAAAGAGTCTAAGATCTCTGTTGGAAAGCCAATCAAGGTTATGCTTGCTATAAAAGAAGAGACTATAAAGGATGCTTTTGAGAGGGTTGGAAAGCCAGCTGGAATAGAGTATAAGTATGATGGCTTTAGGATGCAGATAAGCAAGTCTAATGGAAAGGTAAGGATGTTTACAAGAAGACTAGAGGATGTGACAGCACGTTTTCCAGAGGTAATTCCTTATGTAAAGGAGTATGTTAAAGGTGATGAGTTTATTCTTGATTCTGAGGCTGTTGGTTATAATCCTAAGACTAAACGGTATTTACCATTCCAGAGCATGTCTCAACGGATTAAACGAAAGTATGATATTGAGAGGATGGCTAAAGAGTTTCCTGTTGAAGTAAACGTATTTGATGTTCTTTATTATAATGGAAAGAATATGATTAAAGCGCCTTTTGAAGAAAGAAGGGCTTTATTGAAAAAGATAGTAAAGCCTGCTAAGATGAGGATAGTTTTAGCTAAGGATCTAATTACTTCATCTGAGAAAGAGGCTGAGAAGTTCTATAAAGAATCACTTAAAGCAGGCAATGAAGGAGTTATGTTTAAGAAACTTTCTGCACCTTATAAGCCAGGTGCAAGGGTTGGGTACATGGTCAAGATGAAGGGGACACAAGAGGCTCTTGATTTGGTTATTATTGGGGCTGAGTGGGGTGAGGGTAAAAGAGCTAAATGGCTTAGTTCTTTTAGTTTAGGTTGTATTGATGATGGTAAGTTTTTAGAGATTGGCAAGGTTGGAACTGGTATTAAGGAGAAAACAGAGGAAGGTGTTTCTTTTGATCAATTAACTAAAGAGTTGAAGCCTTTGATAACTGAAGAGAAAGGGAAGGAAGTAAAAGTTAAGCCTAAGGTAGTTATAGAGGTTGCTTACGAAGAGATACAGAAAAGCCCTACGTATACTTCTGGGTATGCTTTAAGGTTTCCTCGTGTTATCAGGTTAAGGACTATGGAAAGGTCTGCTAAGGATATAACGACTTTGGAGATGGTTGAGAAGTTCTATAGGGGGCAGGGGAAATAGCTATTTAATTCTTTCAAATGCCTGGTCTACTAGTGATTCTGGCCAGCCTGATTGTATTAATTCTTTTTTGATTCTGGATTTATCAACGCCTTTGGATGTCAGTTCTTTGATGTAGGCTGATAAAGTTGATAGTTGTTTTTCTGAGACTTTGATGGCTGGCTTTGCTT
>Ga0187833_10001324_pt1 | contig 28332 bp, 29 predicted proteins | sample ETNtaG_37_FD_167968 | JGI IMG/M metagenome (GOLD analysis project Ga0187833, IMG submission 167968) | Marine microbial and viral communities from oxygen minimum zone, Eastern Pacific Ocean - ETNP2014_SV_400_PacBio MetaG (Illumina Assembly) | ecosystem: Environmental > Aquatic > Marine > Hypoxic...
ACGGGACCAACGCCGGGGATGGGGATATGGCGAACGGCGTGGAAAGCCGCGAACCGCCCCCGGAGCAAAGCCGGGAAACCTTGGACGGGGCCAATGCCGGGGATGGGGATATGGCGAACGGCGTGGAAAGCCGCGAACCGCCCCCGGAGCAAAGCCAGGAAACCTTGGACGGGGCCAACGCCGAGGATAGTGATATTGCGAATATCGAACAGCCTGAAAATGCGGCCGGCACGGGCGATGCCAATCAAGGCCCTGAAAGCGGGCAAGCCGCCCCTCCCGGCGACGGTGGGGAAAACGCCGCCATCGGCGAAGATGAAACCGCCGAAGCGGACATGCCGGCACCATCGGGCAAAGATGACGGCGCCGAAGAGACAGCGGCCGGCGAGGGAACCAACGCCGACAAGGAACAGGCCGTTTCCTCCCCTGGGGACGGTTAATTTTTAGGAATGGGCCATGGCTGAAGAGAAGAGTTTCAAACCTTCGGAAATTGGCGAGGACGAAGAACCCGGAACCGGTGAAACCGGCCGCGCCGAGGCGCCGTCCCCGGAGCCTTCGCCAACCTCCGGCGTCGCCGACCTGCCCCGTAGCGCGCAAGACCTGGAGGCGGTCTACGATATCCCTGTTCAGGTTTCCGCCATCCTCGGCAAGAGCACCATGCAGGTGAGCCAACTTCTCAAGCTCGGCCGCGGCGCCGTTGTCGAGCTGGACCGAAAGATCGGCGAAGCCATCGACATCTATGTCAACAACCGTTTGGTCGCGCGTGGCGAGGTGGTTGTCGTCGAAGACCGCCTCGGCGTGACGATGACCGAAATCATCAAGACCGAGCTATAAAGGCGGACCCGATGGCCGACAGCGAACCAGGGTTCCAGGTCACCGCGGCCAAGTCTTCCATGGATTTTGCGACGGTTCTCGGCCTTATCAGCGGTTTCGGTTTGGTGATATCAGCGATTGTCCTTGGCGGCTCGCCGGAATCGTTCATCAATCCGCCATCGGTGTTGATCGTCATTGGCGGCACTCTGGCCATCACCACCATTTGTTATTCCATACCGGAGGTGCTTCACACCTTCAGGGTGGTCATGAAGACGGTTTTTTACAGCGCCCGCGATCCTTCCGAAGCGGCAATCCAGGTTCTGCAGGTGGCCGAAATGGCGCGCAAGCAGGGGGTTCTGGCCCTGCAAGGCGTGCTCGAGCCCATGCAAGGCGAGCCCTTCCTGCACAAAGGCATGTCCATGGTTGTCGACGGCACCCCAGGCGAGGAAGTGGAGGTCATCATGCGCCGCGACATGAACGCCACGATTCAGCGTCACGTAAAAAGCACCGGCGTGCTTCGCAAGGCGGCCGAGTTTGCCCCCGCCATGGGTCTGATCGGGACTCTCATCGGTCTGGTCCAGATGCTAGGCGATCTGAATGACCCCTCGACCATCGGGCCTTCCATGGCGGTGGCGCTTCTCACCACCTTTTACGGCGCCGTCCTCGCCAACATGGTCTTTTCGCTCCTGGCCGCGAAACTTGAACGCAACTCGGCCGAAGAGGCCATGATCAGCAATGTCTACTTGATGGGCGCGGCCTCGATTGGCAGGCAGGAAAACCCGCGCCGGCTCGAGATGCTGCTCAACAGCGTCCTGCCGCCATCAAAACGCGTCCAGTATTTCGACTAGGGAAAGTCGGATCATGCAATTGCTCATCATCGGCACCTTGGCGGGTCAGATCGGCGGCGCTTCCCGGATCGCCATCTCGCGTGGCGCCAAGGTGCTGCAAGCGGACGATATCGAAGCCGGTCTCAAGACGTTGCGTTCGGGAAGCGGCGTCGATTTGGTGATGGCCGACGCCACCCTCGATATCGGAATGCTGGTCCAGAGCTTGAATTCCGAGCGCATCACCGTCCCCGTGGTTGCCGTGGGCATCGGCAACGACACCCAAACCGCCGTCCGGGCGATCAAGGCCGGCGCCATGGAGTACGTGCCGCTGCCGCCCGACCCCGATCTCATTGCCGCCGTTCTGGCCGCCGTCAGCGAGGAAAGTTCGGCAATCGTTTTCAAGGACGCCGGCATGAACGAGTTGTTCAAATTGGCCGAGCACGTGGCCTCTAGCGACGCCAGCATCATAGTCACCGGGGATTCGGGAACCGGTAAGGAACTGATGGCCCGTTACCTGCACGGGAAAAGTCGGCGGGCGCAAAAACGTTTCGTTGCCATCAACTGCGCGGCGATCCCCGAGAATCTCCTCGAATCCGAGCTTTTCGGTTACGAAAAGGGCGCCTTTACGGGCGCCGTAGGGCGGCGCATCGGCAAGTTCGAGGAAGCCAGCGGCGGTACGCTGCTCCTCGATGAGATCAGTGAGATGGATCCTCGGCTGCAGGCGAAGCTGTTGCGCGTCATCCAGGAACGGGAAATCGACCGGCTCGGCGGAAACAAGCCGATTAAGGTGAATGTGCGGATCATCGCCACGTCGAACAGAAACATGGAACAGGAAGTGGCGAACGGCAATTTCCGGGAGGACCTTTTCTTCCGCCTCAATGTGATTTCTCTACATATGCCGTCGCTTCGCGAAAGGCCCGAGGATATCGGTATCCTGGCGGAACATTTTGTCAAGAAATACGCCAAGGCCAACGGCGTGGAACCGTTGCCACTTTCGGCCGAGGCCAAGAAAATGCTCGCCAGGCATCCCTGGCCCGGCAATGTGCGCGAGCTTGAGAACGCCATTCACCGTGCCGTCCTCATGGCCAGCGGCGAGAAAATCGACGCCGCGGCCATTTCTCTCACGGGCTTCCTCGCCACCGGCGGGGTGGCCGCCGGAGGCGGCGGGCCGGAAGAAAACGCCTCCACCACGGAGAGCGCATCCGGTCTTGTCGGAAGCACCGTCGCCGAGGTGGAAAGGAACCTGATCATCGATACCTTGCTTCATTGCTTGGGCAACAGGACCCATGCCGCCAACATCCTCGGCATTTCCATCCGCACCCTCCGCAACAAGTTGAAACAATATCACGAGGATGGGTTTGCGGTACCCCAAGCCGGTAAATCCGAACGCCCGGCGGCATTGAAATGAACCTTCAAGGTCGATAAGCGGACATGGCCGAAGCAACACCCGAAGCGACATCGACAACGGAAGCCGACGCGGACTTCAGCAAAGTCCTGAAGTTCCTGAGCGGCCGTGGCGATATCGCCCTGGCTCTCGGTGTCGTCGCCATTCTGGTGGTTTTGATCTTGCCCTTGCCGACCTGGCTGATGGACGTCAGCCTGGCCTTTTCGATCACCTTCGCGGTTCTCATCCTGATGACCTCGTTGTTCGTCGTGAAACCGCTTCAATTCAACAGTTATCCGACGATTCTGTTGCTCGCCACCATGGTCCGGCTGGCTCTGAACATGGCATCGACCCGGCTGATCCTCGCCCATGGCCACGAAGGGACCCAGGCCGCCGGCAAGGTGATCCAGGCTTTCGGCGGCTTCGTCATGGGCGGCAATTTCGTCATCGGCATTATCGTTTTCGCCATCCTGGTCATCGTCAACTTCATCGTCATCACCAAGGGTTCGGGGCGCATCGCCGAAGTCTCCGCCCGCTTTACCCTGGACGCCATGCCCGGCAAGCAGATGGCCATCGACGCCGATCTCTCGACCGGCCTGATCGATGAGAGCGAGGCGCGGGCGCGGCGCAAGGAGCTCGAGGACGAAAGCACCTTTTTCGGGGCCATGGATGGTGCCTCGAAGTTCGTCCGCGGCGACGCCGTTGCCGGTCTTTTGATCACCTTCATCAACATCGTCGCCGGCATGATCATCGGCGTCGCCCAAATGGATCTGACTTTTGCCCAGGCGGCGGACACTTATACCCGGTTGACGGTGGGCGATGGCTTGGTGACGCAGATTCCGGCCCTCGTCGTCTCCACATCGGCCGGCTTGATGGTCACCAAGGCCGGCGTCGAAGGAGCAACGGATAAGGCGCTGTTCTCACAGCTTGGCGGTCAGCCCAAGGCCATGGGCTTGGTTTCCTTCCTGCTTGCCTCTCTGTCGCTCCTGCCGGGCATTCCGATGATCCCCTTTTTCTCACTGGCGGTCATCACGGGGGGTATTGCCTGGTATGTGCAGAGGGGTCAAGCACGGCTGGTCGAGGAAAAGCGGCTGCGCGACGAAGAGGAAGTCGGCGAACCGGCCAAGGTCGCCGAAGAGCCCATCTCAACGGCCTTGCGCATTGACATTCTGCGCTTGGAACTCGGCTATGGCTTGCTGGCCTTGATCAACAACCCGAAAGAAGGGCAAAAACTGACCGACCAGATCAAGGCCGTGCGCCGCCAGTTGGCCTCCGACATGGGTTTCGTCATGCCGAGCGTGCGCATCCAGGACAACATGCAGTTGCCGGCCAACTCCTACCTGATCAGGGTCAAGGAGATCGAGGCCGGTGGCGGCGACCTCAGACCCAACATGCTTCTTGTCATGGACCCGCGCGGCGAGGACATCACCCTTGCCGGCGAAAAGACCAACGAACCGGCATTCGGCTTGCCGGCCCTGTGGATCGAGGAACCGAACCGCGAGGAAGCGCTGTTCCGCGGCTACACCGTGGTTGACCCGTCAACGGTAATCACCACCCATCTCACCGAGGTGATCAAGGACAACATGCCGGAACTGTTGTCCTACGCTGAAACCCAGAAGCTCCTCGACGAACTGGACAAGGACCAACAAAAACTGATCGGCGACATGATCCCGACGCTCATATCCTTGGGCGGAGTCCAGCGGATATTGCAGAACCTGTTGGCGGAACGGATTTCCGTCCGCGACCTGCCGACCATCCTGGAGGGCATTTCGGAAGCCTGTGGCCATACCCGCAACGTCCTCATGATCACCGAGCACGTTCGCACCCGCCTGGCCCGCCAGATCAGCGACATGAACACCTCCGAGGCCGGCTACATTCCACTGATTGCCTTGTCGCCCGAATGGGAACAGGCTTTCGCCGAATCCCTTATTGGCAAGGGCGACGACAAGCAGCTGTCGATGCCGCCAAGCCGCTTGCAGGAGTTCATCTCAACCCTTCGCGGCACTTTCGAACGCCAAGCCATGATGGGGGAAAGTCCCGTGCTGTTGTCCAGTCCGGCGATCCGCCCCTATGTGCGCTCCATCGTTGAGCGCTTCCGCCCAATGACCATGGTGATGTCGCAAAACGAAGTTCACCCCAAGGTTCGCATCAAGACCGTGGGACAGGTCTAGCTCTTTAGCCGGTATTGTCCGTCATGCGCCTCAAGTCTTATTTCGCGCCGCCGATGGCTCGGGCCAAGAACAGCCGTCACCAGGCGGCATCATGACCCCGTCGCCGGCGCCCGCTCGGCGCCCATCCGCCCGGACCAAGGGAAGGAACATGATCGCCGTCGCCTCCGGCAAAGGCGGCGTTGGCAAGACTTGGCTGGCCATCAGCCTGGCCCACGCGCTGGCGAAGAGTTCCCTGCGCGTTTTGCTGTTCGACGGCGATCTGGGTTTGGCCAACCTGGACATCCAGTTGGGATTGATGCCCAAACACGACCTGGGCAATGTCATCGCCGGTCAACTGACCCTCAATCAGTCGGTCACGTCCTTTGAAGATGGAGGTTTCGACATCATCGCCGGGCGCTCGGGATCGGGGGGGCTCGCGGATCTCCCCGCCAGCCGCCTGCAAATCCTCGGCGACGATCTGACCCTGATGGCGTCAGGCTACGATAAAGTGATCCTGGATTTGAGCGCCGGCGTCGAGCGTACGGTCCGCCAGCTGACCCACAAGGTCGGCACTTGCCTGGTGCTCGCCACCAACGAGCCGACATCCCTTACCGATGCCTATGCCTTCATCAAGATTACCCATATGGAATGTCCCGGCGCCGATATCCGCATCATTGTCAACATGGCCAATTCCATCCGCGAGGGCGAGCGGACGTACAACACCTTGCTTAAAGCCTGTGAAGGATTCCTCAAAATATCGCCGCCGTTGCTGGGCATTATCCGCCGCGACGACAAAGTGCTCGACGCCATCCGCGCTCAGGCGTCGATCCTGACCCGTTATCCCAATTGCGAGGCCGCCACCGACGTGGAAACCATCGCCGGAAAAATTAAGGCATAATGCAACAGCCCCCGAACAGCCATGACCACCGTTGTTCCACCCCCACCGTCAACGCCGCCGCCGCCAATGCCGCCGCCGCCGCCGACGATGACCGTTGTCAACCCGCCTTCATCCCTCGTCCTGGTCAGCCTGGGCTCCATGCTTGAAGGCAGGGTTGTCGCCGACAACGGCCAGGGACAGTTCCAGCTGCAAACCTCCCATGGCGTTCTAACCGTCAACGCCAACGTCCTTTTGCCCAAGGGCGGCGCGTTGGTGTTGCAGTTGCTCGGCTTGGCGCCGCGGGTTCAGTTGCAGATTTCGACCATCGACGGCAAACCGCCGCATTTGGCCTTGCAGTCACGGGCCGGGATCTTCCCGGCCGCCGCCGCCGCCAAGGGAACGGCGGCATCCACCGCCGTACCGGGGCCGGGAAGCGGTGGCGTGTTCCCTGTCAACCTGACCGTCGGAACCACGGTTGCCGCTACCTTTTTGCGCCCGGCTTCCGGAATTGCCGGCGCCACGGCGGCCGGCCCCCTGGCCGGCGGCAAGAGCGATCAAGTTGCCCCGGCGGCGGCTTCCGGCGGCGGCAAACAGAGCCAGCGAAGCGGCCTCAAGGCTACCTTGAAAGCCTTGGCGGGAAAGGTTGCCGGCGGCGGCTTCCTCGGCGGCCGGGTATCGGCCCATGGATCGCCGCCGGCGGGGGCGGAGGCAAGGGCTGGTTCAAAGGGCGCCGCGGCCCAAAACACAGGGTCCCAGCAGGCTCGGGGCGGCGCCGTGGTTTTGCCCTCCGGCACTCGGGTCAACGTCAGGATCGTTGCCCTGCAACCGGCCTCGCAAACCGCTGTCGGCGCCGCCGCGCCGCCGCCGGGGGGATCGGCCGTCCTGGCGGCGGGCCAGAGCTTGACCGGCACCGTCACCGGCGCCACCGCCTCGGGCCATCCCATCGTCCTGACCGCGGGCGGAACGTTGGCGCTCGCCACCCGCGGCCCTTTGCCGGCGGGCAGCAGGGTGACATTCGAGGTGACGGGACAGCCGGTTCCGCCGAAGACTCCCGCCGCCGCAAATTCGCTTGCCTGGCGCTCGGATTCGATGCTTTCCCGGCAATGGCCGAGCTTAAGCGAAACCCTGGACGTCCTCCAGGAGACCAATCCCGCCGCCGCTCAACATTTGATTCATGCCGTCATTCCCCGTCTGGATTCCCAACTTGCGGCAAACATTCTTTTTTTTCTCGCCGCCTTGCGCGGAGGCGACATGCGCGGTTGGCTGGGGGAGGGGGTCGAGCGGTCGCTTCAACGCGACAGGCCCAACCTGCTGGGCCGGCTCAGGGACGATTTCAGGAAGCTCGGGCGTGGCGGCGAGGAACCGGCGAAGACGGACTGGCGGGTCATTCCCATACCGCTTTACAACGGCGCCGATATTGAACAGATCCGCCTGTTCACGCGCCGCCACGGCGGCGAGGACCGGGACCAGGACAAAGGCCAGGGAGGTATCCGTTTCGTCATCGATCTGAACCTGAGCCGTTTGGGGCGTTTGCAGCTTGACGGCATGGTCCGCGACCATCGCAAGAACCTCGATCTCATCGTCCGCACCGCCGACGCCCTGCCTTCCGAGGTGCGCGACAACATTCGTCTGATCTTCCAGGAGGCCAACGAAGTCACCGGCATCGTGGGCGGTATTGCTTTTCAGGCCAAGCCCCCCAACTTCGTCGAGGTTTCGCCCGGCGATGGCGATGAAGACCATCCCGGCCTGATCGCCTAGAGCGTGTTTATATGGATGTATTGGCCAGACGCGATCTTTTTGTCACCGGGTCCAATCCCGACAGCCGCCGGGATTACGTGGTCACTCTCGGCAGCTCCATCCCGGACCTGCTCGGCGCCGATAACGCCAAGGTGGTTCTCCGCTATGTTCCCGACAAATTGATTCTCGTCCCTTCCTCCCTTGACGAATACTTGAAGGCGCTTGGCGCCATGAGCTGGAACAACTTGGAAGGGGTCGCCGTCGCCATCCGCGACGACATCAACAACGAGGTGGTGCCCCGGTGGCTGCAGATTTCCGTTTCGTCGGCGCCCGACGGAGACAAGAGCGTTGGCCACCATGACATCATGCTGGAGGACCGCCAGCCCAAATGGGACAATGCCGCCTTGCTGTCGCGGTTGCGGAGATATTAGTACAGGTCGGCGTGAGTCCTCCGCCAATGAATCTGCCGTCCGGGAGGTCAGACGATGTCGTCCAGATCGACAGCAAGCGCCTTGGCGACGCGGCGCAGGGTCTTCGTCGAGCCGACTCGGCGGCCGGTCTCGATCTGCGATATGTAGGCGGCCTTGGTCCCGGCCTTCCCGGCCAGGCCCTTCTGCGTCAGCCCCCGGTATTGGCGGTAGACCTTGATGGGGTTATCGCCGTCGAGCAGCCGACAGGCCAATTCGGCGGGGAAGGATTCCTCGCCGCGCTCCTTGGCGGCATCGTAAGCGGCGATGGCGGCGGCCTCCTCGGTCATCTCGTCTCGTTCCGGCAGGGGAAGCCGATCGAGGAATTCGAGCGCTTGGTCGAGCATGGCGTCGAAGCCGATGATCTCGCCCTTGGGAGCATTTTCCGGCAATGCCTCGCCCGCTCCCTTGCGGGCGAGCAGCACCAGGGCGCTGAATTGCTCGACCGGCAGCAAGGCGTATTCGGGCCGGCCCAGGCGGTCGAGGACGATCTGCACGGAGGTTTCGCCGGGCGTTGCGTTCTGGTGTCTGGTCATGGCCGTTTCCTCTTCCGGGTCTTGTAGGCGCCGCCCCGGGTGTCGATGTCGAGCACATCGAGGGTTTCCCCGTCCATCTCGAAGATCACCCGCCAGTCTCCGACGCGGACCCGGTAACCGGGCCTGCCCGCCAGCTTGACGGCGCCATGCGTCTGGCCGCTTGGAGCCTCGGCGGTTTCCGCCACCTTGTCGCGGATGGCCCGCGCCGTCTTCGGCTGCATGCGCCGGAGGAATTTCAGCGGCGTCTTGCGGTAGGTGACGGCCGGCATCAATGCATATATAGCAATTTGCTATAGTTGTGGCAAGGTCTGGAGGGATGAGTAAAGCATATTGTTATATTTCCAGGCATATTCAGGGGGAGTTGCGGAGATATTAGAGCTTTTCATGGTTGGAGGGATTCGACGGCGGTCCCGCGAGTTCCGCCTCCACGGCCCGTTTCAGGGCCGGCAGCCTGTCGGTCACGGTTATCCATACGGTGGCCCCGTCGAGGCCATGGTATTCGTGTCGGTAAACGTTTCCGGCCGCCGCCATGGCTTGCCAGCCGATATCCGGGTGGCGGTCCTTTAACTCCTCCGGCAGCCGGCGTGACGCCTCCGAGATGACGAGCAACCCGTATAGGACCGCGTGGCGGGTCTTCCTGTCGGCCAGAAAAGCGGCTTGGTCCGCCCCTTCGACGAAGCCATCGATAAGGTTGATGTTTTCGAGGATATGATCGAGGTGTTTCGCGGCCGGGCTATCAGAAGGCACGGATGGCTTCTTCCAGGACCTCGTCCTTCATCTCTTGGCGCAGGAAGCGTTTTCCCACCACGTCGGCGCCCGGGATCATCGCGGCTATGTCCTCGCGAATGCCGGCATAGGTGAAAAGGTCGAGCCTGAATTCCGGGTCGAACTCGATCAGGATGTCGATATCGCTGTCCGGTTCGGCCTCGCCGCGCGCCACCGAGCCGAACACCGCGGCATGGACTATGCCCATTTCCCGCAGCCTTTGGCGCTGTTCGCGGAGCTTCCCCAGCACAGCCGCCAGTTCCGGCCGCCCGGCCTCCCTCCCCAGCCGGATGAGCTTGCGGATGGCGGCGGCGCGGGTGCCGATGCGGTTGGCGAAGCGGAAGTCCTCGATGAGTTTCAGGTCGTCCTCGGCGAAGGGGACGATGACGCGCTTGGTCAGGGCCGCCATGGCGGAGCCTCCTGGAGAAAACGGCATATATAGCATATTATATGCCTAATACTAAAACCGCAACCGCCGCCGCCCCGTTACCGGGATGTGCGAGTTATGGTATGAATGACGGCTTGATGGCTTAGCGCTGGTTTTGGGGGGCGTCTGAAAGGGGAAGGTGGATGGAGACGACAGCAATACTTGGCCTTGCCGTCGCGATCATCGGCGTCGTGGCCGGCATTTATTACAAGTTTTTTCGGAACAAGCCACAAAAAGGCAAAAACGGCGACTTCGTCATGGGCGACAAGGTCGGCGGCGACAAGATCACCGGCGACGGGACCGTCAAAATCGACACCGGTGGCGAGGTTGGTGGCCATGTTGCCGGCCGTGACCAAACAATTATCCAAGCCAATAAGGTTACAGTCGTCCAGGAACAACCCAAAGCCGCCGTCGAAAAGAAACCGAAGCCGGAAGTCAAACCCGCCGTCGAAAAGAAACCGAAGCCGGAAGTCAAATACGCCCTCGAAATATCCACCGGCCGCCTGCCCCACACCGAGGGGGCGGAGCTGTTCGGGCGCGACGGCGAGTTGGCGCGGCTCGACGCCGCCTGGGAGGACCCGGGGACGCACGTCATCAGCCTCGCCGCTTTTGGCGGCGTCGGCAAGACGGCGCTGGTGAAACACTGGCTGGCCGGCATGGCGGCGGAGGACTACCGGGGGGCGGAACGGGTCTTCGACTGGTCGTTTTACAGCCAGGGAACAAGCAACCAGCAGGCGACGGCGGAGATATTCATCGCCGAGGCGCTGAAGTGGTTCGGCGATCCCGACCCCGCCGAAGGCTCGCCATTCGACAAGGGGCGGCGGCTGGCCGATCTGGCGCGCCGACGGCGGATGCTGCTGGTCCTCGATGGCCTGGAGCCGTTGCAGCACCCGCCGGGCAAGGGCCTGACGGAAGGGGCGCTCAAGGACCCGGGGCTGAAGATGCTGCTCGAAGGGCTGGCCGCTTCCAATCCGGGCCTCTGTGTCGTCACCAGCCGCGAACGCGTACAGGACATCGCCCACTTCGCCAAGACCACCGCCCCGGTGGTGGAGCTGGAGAACCTGTCCGAGGAGGCCGGCGCGCAAGTTCTCGGCAATCTCGGCGTCGAGGGACCGGAGGAGGAGCTTCGCGCGGCCTCGCGCGAGTTCGGCGGCCACGGCCTGGCGCTCAACCTGCTGGGAACTTTTTTGAGCACGGTCCGCGATGGCGATGTCCGCCGCCGGGGCGAGGTGCATATCCTCGACGAGGACGAGGAGAAAGGCGGCCACGCCCGGCGGGTGATGAGGTCCTACGAGGGCCATCTGAGCGAGGTGGACCTGGCCCTGCTACGCATCGCCGGCCTGTTCGGCCGCCCCGCCGGCGGCGAACTGGTGGAGGTGCTGAAGGGCGCCGCCATCGCCGGTTTGACGGAGCCGCTGGCCGGCCTCGCCGGAAAGGACTGGAAACGGGCACTCAAGCACCTCCGCGAGGCCCGCCTGCTGGCCGGTGAGGACCCGGCGGACAAGGCCGCGCTGGACGCCCATCCGCTGGTCCGCGAGTACTTCGGGGACAAGCTGCGCGACGAGACCCCCGAGGCCTGGAGGGCCGGGCACGATTGCCTCTACGAACACCTCGCGAAAACCGCCGATGAGCTCCCCGAGACCGCCGAGGCGATGGCGCCGCTGTTCGCCGCCGTCGCCCACGGCTGCGCCGCCGGCCGCCACCAAGAGGCCATGGACGAGGTGTACTGGCGGCGGATTAAAAGGGGAGATGAGTTCTTCAGCACCAAAAAACTCGGTCTCTTCGGCTCCGAGCTTGCCGCCCTCTCCGGCTTCTTCGCCGAGCCCTGGACCCGACCCGTGGACGCCCTCGCCGAGGACGACAAGGGCTTCGTCCTCAACGCGGTGGGGTTCCACCTCAGGGCCTTGGGACGGCTCGCCGAGGCCGCGCAGTCCCAGCGGGCGGGCCTGGACATGGAAATAGCGCAAGAGGACTGGGAAAACGCCGCCCAGGACGCCGGAAACCTGAGCGAGTTGCACTTAGCCCGGGGCGCCGTCGCCGAGGCCGTCGAGGCGGCCCGGCAATCCGTCGACCTGGCCGACAGTAGCGGCGACACTTTCATGAGGATGTATGTCCGGACCACCCTGGCCGACGCCCTGCACCAGGCAGGCGAGGCCAGGGAGGCGGTGGCCCTGTTCCGGAAGGCCGAGGCCATGCAGAAGGAAAGGTACCGGGAATGTCCCTTTCTCTATTCCGTTCAGGGCTTCCGGTACTGCGACCTGTTGCTGGGGCGGGGGGAGCACAAGGAGGTGCGGCAGCGGGCCGGAAAGACAATCGAAGTCGCCCATCAGCACTTAGGCCATCTCGACATCGCTCTTGACTCCCTGACCTTGGGGCGGGCGGCGCTGGCCGGGGCGGCGGCTCGGGGGCCGGATGGCCTTGAGGAGGCCGAACGGCGCCTCGACGAGGCCGTGGAGGGCCTGCGCCGGGCGGGAGAACGGGACGAATTGCCCCGCGGCCTGCTCGCCCGGGCGGAACTGTGGCGGTGCGTGGGCGACGGGGGCAAGGCGCGCCGCGACCTGGACGAGGCGCTGACCATCGCCACCCGTGGCGGCATGCGCCTTTTCGAGGCCGACGCGCATCTGGAATACACCCGCCTCCACTTAGCCGAAGGCGGCATCGCCGCCGCCCGCGAGTGCTTCGCCAAGGCCAAGGCCATCGTCGCCGACACCGGCTATCGCCGCCGCGCCAAGGAAGTCGCGGAATTGGAAAAACGCCTCGGCTGAATCGCCGCCGCCCCGCCGGCCGCCAATAGAGGGTTTTTCCGATAGCCGCTTTCAAGGCCGACGGTTTCGGGTAACTTGAAACCATGCTTGTTGCTTTACGGGACGACGGTCGGATCGAAGCCGCCCGAGCCGAAAAAGGTCCTCTTTACCGGTGCCCCAACTGCCGAAAGGATGTGATCCTCAAGAAGGGGCGGATACGTGTTCATCATTTCTCCCACAAGCCACCGGTTTCGTGTTTCTGGCCGAAGGGAGAAACCTTCGCCCATCTGACCGCGAAATCACGGTTTCGGGACGCCTTTGAAAGAAGAGGCCTTAAAGTCGCCGTGGAGCACGAGGTGGAAAGCCTGCTGGGCGACCGAAGGGCCGACGTGATGGTATGTTCGCCGAACGGACGGCGGGTCGCCATCGAACTACAGCACAACACGATATCCGTCGAAGACATCGAAACACGAACCGAGGGCTATTTGGCCGCCGGCATTTCGGTCATTTGGGTTCCCTTCCTGCCCAAGGGACTGCTGGAAACCGCCGAGTCCCTTGCTGAAAAAGAAGGAGCCCCCCTGGTCATAAAGAAATATCCGGCGCGGGCCTGGGAGCGTTGGCTGCACGGTTATAATTTCGGTGGGCTATGGATGTACGACCCATCCACCGGCAAGCTCTGGCGGGGGAGGTTGAAGGGGCATGAGCTTTTCGTGGAGCCGGCCCACTGGTTTGACGAGACGGGGGAAGAACGTTACACCGGAGGAAATTACCGCTATTCAAAAAGATGGCGGGAGCTGACCCTGTGGGGGCCTATCGACCTCGACGGCGCCAAAATCGAATTCTTCAACCGCCGGAAAACCGAAATGGGAAATTTCCGCTATCCCGGCGGCAAGGCGGCTCGTTTCACTGTCCGGTGAGGATATTTCGTGTTCATCCAGGAATTCCGGGAACAGCGTCCGTCCTTTATTAAGCATGCCACTGTCCGAGACGGCGGTAAAGGGCGCTGCGCGTCGCTTTGCGACGGCCAACGGCCGCCCTTGACAGCCGTCTCGGACAGTGGCTTGTCGATGGTAGGCCGGCTCGGGAAAGTGGCCTTGTTCAGCCTCTCAAGAAAGTAATTTAATTCGGTGACAGCATACTAATTTCCAAGCCTTGCCATTTGCAATCAAGCGGAAAGGTGGAAATTAGTATGCTGTCACCGAATTAAACAATTATTCTTTTGAGAGACCAAAAGCGGCCATTCTTCCGAGCCGACCTACAGAGACCAAAAGCCATCCCAGTATAACGGATGCTTTTCCCGGAATTCCCGGATGCGCCAAAATTAAAAGGCCTATGGAATTTCCGATGTTTACAAATTTTTGGCGAACGATTTTTCGTTTAGCGACTGAAGATCGTGACCGGTGGGATTCTGGAACAATCGAAGGTCGAAAAAAGACACAGCGGCCAGCAAGTGGTCGAAAATGTCGGCCTGGATGTCCTCGAAATTCACCCAGGCGGTATCGCGGGTGAAAACGTAAATTTCGAGCGGCAAACCGTCCGGCGAAGGCGGCCGCTGACGGACCATGAAGGTCATGTCGTTGCGCAATTTCGCGTTTTCTTCCAGATAGACGGTAGCGTAGGCGCGGAAGGTGCCGAGGTTGGTAAGCGTACGGCGGTTGAGCGGGTTCAATTCCTCGACGTTGGAAACGCCACCCGCGTTGGCACTCTCGAGATCTTTCAGCTTGCCGTCGAAATAGGGCCCCAGACTGTCGATCCGACGGAGCCGGTCGATCATTTCACCATCGCAAAATCGGATGCTCGCTTGGTCGATGAGCAGGCTGCGCTTGATACGCCGCCCGCCGGCCTCGGTCATGCCGCGCCAGTTCTGAAAAGAGCCTTCGACCAACTTGTTAGTGGGGACGGTGATGATGGTTTTGTCCCAGTTCTGCACCTTGACAGTGTGCAGAGAGATGTCGATGACTTCGCCGTCGGCGCCGTATTCCGGCAGTTCGATCCAGTCGCCGCGGCGGACAAGGTCATTGGCGGCCATTTGGATGCTAGCGACCAGCGAAACGAGGGTGTCGCGGAAAATCAGAATAAGGATCGCGCTCGCCGCGCCGATGCCGCCGAGCAGCCCCCAAGGCGATTTGCCGAGAAGAACCGAGATCATGCCCACCGCGCCCATGATGAAGAGCAACAGATTGGCAAGCTGGACATAAGGTTTTATCGGGTGCGTCTCGGAGAACGGGTACAGCCGGTAGATTTCTAGACCGGCCGACAGCATCCGGTCCAGGATGATGACCAAGTTGAGGATGATATAGGCCAGGATGATCTGTCTGGCGACTTCGGTGATCGCGGGATAACGGGCGGCGCCGAAATAAAAAACCAATCCCGGAGCAAGGTAGGCGAACTGCCTGAACACACCCCATCGCTTCAATATATCGTCCCACTCGCTCCATACCCGGCCCAGCATTTTGTAAATAATCCAGACCAGGGGAAAACGGACCAACACGAAGCTCAGAGCGGCCAAGAGCAACAGGAAAATCGAGAAAGGAACGTTACCCGAGGGGATAGAATCAACCACAAGCGTAATGAGATCGTTGAAATCGCTCATCGCTCGGTCCTCCGGGACTGACGCGGCACTTGCAGAGGCATCGCCTCTTGATCGAGAGGGTCGAGGGCAATCATAACATCAGGAGCGGGCGGAATTCTACGGTGCCGCTAGAACGCTCGTATGTCCGCTCTTCACCCAAAGCGGGCATTCGCTTTCGCCGGCGAGATCGACCCCGCGGGGGCTGCTGTCGAGGGCGGCGACGATGAGGTCAAGGCGGGCGGCCAACCTTTGCGCGCCCGCCTTGACGGTGAAGTTTTCCTCGCCGTGGGTCAGCCCGGAGAGCCGGAAGAGGACCGGCCTCGGTTCGGTCTTGGCTTGCGGCGGTTTAAACAAGGAGAAACGCATAGCGCGGTCCAAGGCCGCCGAGCGGTGGCCATGGACGTTGCTGATTAAACGGGCTCTCAAAAGGTGACGACGCTACGGATCGATTCGCCTTCGTGCATCAGCTCGAAGGCCTTGTTGATGTCCTCGACCGGCATGACATGGGTGATCAGATCATCGATGTTGATCTTTCCATCCATGTACCAGTCGACGATCCTGGGCACGTCGGTGCGTCCCTTGGCGCCGCCGAAAGCGGTGCCGCGCCAGACCCGGCCGGTCAACAGTTGCAAGGGCCGGGTGCTGATTTCCTGGCCGCCGCCGGCGACGCCAATGATGATGCTTTCGCCCCAGCCCTTGTGGCAGCATTCCAGGGCTTGGCGCATGGTATTGACGTTGCCGATGCATTCGAAGCTGTAATCGGCGCCGCCCCGGGTGACCTCGACGATGGCCGCGACGATGTCGTCGACGTCCTGGGGATTGATGAAATGGGTCATCCCGAGCTTCTCGGCCAAGGCCCGTTTGCCGGGGTTGATATCGACGCCGACGATGATGTCGGCACCGACCATGCGCGCCCCTTGGATGACGTTGAGGCCGATGCCGCCGAGGCCGAAGACGGCGACATTGGCGCCGGCCTCGACGCTAGCCGTGTTGATCACCGCGCCGATGCCGGTGGTGACGCCGCAGCCGATGTAACAGACCTTTTCGAAGGGCGCGTCGGCGCGGATCTTCGCCGCCGCGATTTCCGGCAAGACCGTATAGTTGGCGAACGTCGAGGTGCCCATGTAGTGGAAAATTCGTTTGCCGCCGAGGGAGAACCGGCTGCTGCCGTCGGGCATCACGCCCTGTCCTTGCGTTTCGCGGATGGCTTGGCAGAGATTGGTCTTGCCCGAGGTGCAAAAATCGCACTGGCGGCATTCCGGAGCATAAAGGGGGATGACGTGATCGCCCTTCTTCAACGACGTGACCTTGGCGCCGACGTCGACCACCACGCCAGCGCCTTCATGGCCGAGAATGGCCGGGAAAAGCCCCTCCGGATCTTCGCCCGAAAGGGTGAAGGCGTCGGTATGACAGATGCCGGTGGCCTTGATTTCCACCAACACCTCCCCTTCCTTGGGGCCGTCGAGTTGGACGGTTTCAATGCTCAGCGGTTTTCCGGCTTCGAAGGCGACGGCGGCCTTGACATCCATTGTCGTGTCTCCTTGTCGGTTCTGTTATCGGGGGGTGCTCGTTCGGCCGCGGCGGCGCATTTCGGTCTTGGAATGCTCTAAAGCCCGCGCACCGTTTCGGCGATCAGCCAGTCGACGACGGCGTCGAGGGCATCCTTGTGGCCGGCGCCGCCGATGATGGCCTGGGTGAAAACGGCGAGCTGGCGATGCGCCCCGCTGCCGCGCTTGATGATTTTGCGGCAATGCCCGACCTCCTTGACGCAGTCCAGGGCTTGCGCGTCCTCGCCGACCAGCTCCAGCAACTCTTCCAGAAGATCCGCGCAAGAAACCAACTTGCCCTTGCCGAAGTCCATCAACCCTTCATCGAAACCGTAACGCTGCGCCCGCCAGCGGTTTTCATTAATCAGCATGGGGGCGTAGACGCGCCAGCGCTGGTTGCCGCGCCTGAGCCGGTAGAGCATGCGGACGATGCAAAGAAAGAGGGCGGCGATGGCGACGGCGTCGTCAAGCAGCGGGCAGACGTCGGTGATGCGCATCTCGATGGTCGGGAAGCGGGCGGAGAGCCGCACGTCCCACCACAGCATGGTGGCGTCCTTGATCACCCCGGCCCTGGTCAGAATTGCCACGTGGCGCTGGTATTCGCCAAAGGATTCAAACCGTTCCGGCAGCCCCGTGCGTGGCAGTTCGTTGAAAATGCTGAGCCGGTACGACTTCAGGCCGGTGTCCTCGCCGCACCAGAAGGGCGACGAAGTGCTGAGCGCCAAGAGGTGCGGCAGGAAATAGCTGACCTGGTTCATCAGGTCGATGCGTAGCTGATTGTCATCGATGCCGACATGCACGTGCATGCCGCAGACCGACAGCCGCCGGGCCACCGCCTGCATGTTGCGGGCGAGGACATGGTAGCGTTCCCTGTCGGTATATTTCTGCTGCCGCCATTCGGAAAAGGGATGGGTCGAGGCGGCGATCGGGGCGAAACCGTATTCGCCGGCCACTTCGGCGACGGTTTTGCGCAGCCAGGCTAGGTCTTCGCCGGCCGCCCGCAGGGTCTCGCAGGGACGGGTGCCTATCTCGATCTGGGATTTGAGGAACTCCGGCCGGACCAGGCCCTTGGTGCGTTTTTTGCATTTCTCGAGCATGGCCGCGGGTGGGTCGCTGACCAGGGCCCGGGTCGAGCGGTCGACGAGGTGGTATTCCTCCTCGATGCCGATGTAAAAGGAGGGTTCGGAAAAGGGCATTGTCAATAATGCTCCACCCGGTTGAGGTCGTCGATGCCGAGGATGTCCTCGAAGGCGTCGCCCAGGATGGCGGCCCAGCGGGCCGTCCCTTGCGGGCTTTCCAAGTGGTCCTGGCGGATCTCCACGGCGCAGTTGGGGAGGCCGCCGGCGCCGCCGTGCAGGTCGATGGTATAGGCGATCTGGCGTCCCGAGTAGGGCTCGTTGTCGCCGACCAGAAGGTCGTCCCGGGCCCTGAGCTTCGCCAACAGAGGTTGCGCCAGGCGCGGATCCCGGTTCCATAGGACGCCGATGTCCCAGAACCGGTCCTCGCCGCCCAAGGTGGGCGTGAAGCTATGAATGGAAAACAGCGCCGGCGCCGGCCCCTGGCGCCACAAATGGGCGAGCATGCTGGTGATGGCGTGATGATAGGGCCAGAAAAAGGATTGCGCCCTGGCTTCGCTTTCTTCCTCGCCGAGGCCCAGATTGCCGGGGATGGTGACGCCGTCGCTGACCTTGGGAATAGAATAGGGATCGCCGGGCTGGCGGTTGCAGTCGATCAAGAGGCGTGAATAGCCGGCCATGAGGGCCGGCGCATCGAGGCGCTCGGCCAGCATCCTGACGACCTCGGCGGCGCCGATGTCGTAAGTGATATGCGTCTCCAAGGCGCTTTCGTCCAGGCCCAGGTTGCCGAGGGCGGCCGGCATGGCGGGGCTGGCGTGGTCGCAGATGATCAACAGCGGCTTGCCGCCTTCCGGGTTGACGGGCTCGATGACGGGCGGATCGCCCGGCCCGGTCAGCGGCGAACGAGAGGCATCCGTTTCCGATGTCGTTTCAAACATGCCTGAAATATAGCCCAAAATTCTCCTCATACCTCATATAAGAGCGAAGGCGTAAAAACGCTCCTGGCGGAACGGAGAAAATCGGTTCCTCGACGTTGTAAGTGGAATTCCACCGGTTTGTCCGCCGCGGGCGGCGTTATGATCGGCCATTCATTTCTTGCTTGAGTTCCCCTGGGATTGGGGCAACCCCTCCGGCAAGAAATGAATGGCGGAAAGTGGCGGAATCGCGGGCTCCGCAAATCCAGGTGAATTCCACTCGACTCCACCGAGGAGCCACTTTAATTACCGATGCAATATGGTAGATTCAGGTTGGAGGCGCACCGCCCCGCTGAAAGGAAGTGAAATGAGAGGTAGCGAAGAAGTTAGTAGGAAAACCAAGCCTGTGCAAAACATAGAGCTTATAGTCCGCGCGGATCCACGCCTCGGTCGGGCCTTCGAGGCGATGTGTGGCCGAGGGCTCTCCAAGCTGGATGCCGAGGGAGAAATCGGCATGGCTTTGTTTAGTTTTATGCACGATGTTGCTAACGGACATCCCAGCAGGCTCACCTACGTAATGAAAATGCTCGAAGAGGGAAAGACGATGAACGAAATATTCCCCGAAGGAGCCTTTCAGGGCGATTTCCCCGGCGTCCCCCCCTTCCGCGTAAAAGATAACGATGGGGTGATAATGACCGAGAAAGAAGAAGAAGAAACGAAGTCGGGGCCGCTGTCTGTCGGGACGGTAAAAAAACTCCTGCGGCGGAGCGAGAACGAGGGCACGGAAATCTTTGAACTGCTTCGGCAATTCATCAAAGCGCAAGAAGCCCCCAGGCAGTGACCGCCCAGGACACCTTGGCCACGGCTCCGGCCGAGGCTTTTCTGGCTGGCTGTGAAGGTGTAAATGGTTTCCGGCCCGAGCGGTGGCTTGCTAAGCCGGCGACGGGCTGGAAGCGAGGCGTTTTGCACGTACATCTCCGCCCATGCCGCCACCAGGGCCTTAAATTTGCTTCTCGGTCACGGTGAGCGCTCTTTATCACAGGATCCGGAACACAGAATCCGGTGGGTGAACATCACCCGCATACCATGACCGCCGCCATCTTGAGCCTTTTTGCGGAACCTTCCGCGCCGCGCCGCGCCAAGTCCCCGAGGGCGCGGATCATGCGGGCGGCCGAGCGGTCGTCGACCACCATGGCCCCGCCTTCGGACCGGATTTTGTATTCCCGCCATTAACGATTATCCTCAACGGGCCTTGAACGGAGGAGGGATTGCTTAAGTGTCCGTTGTCCATGGCGGTCTCGATCCTCGGTGGCTTGCTCATCGTTGGTTGCGCGGCGCCGACCATCGTCCCGAAAGCCGCGGATAGGCCTCCGCTGGAAATCAAAGCCCGGGGCGAGGCCAAACCCATCCACTTTCGTAAGATCGTCTTGAAAATTGAGCGTGGGGAAAAAGTCGGGGCCGAAGAGACCGGCCCTTTTTGCCTGCCGACGGGCGAACTTCGTTTCCGGCGTGGCCGGATAATGCTGACTAGCCGTGAGTTAACAAAGGTTTTCCGGGACGAGCTTCAGGCCGCCGGTTTTGAATTGGTCAATCACCCGAATTTGCTTTTCAAGGACCCCATGACATGGAAAGCCGAGCTGTTTTTCGCCGGAATGGTGAAAAAGATGAAAGCCAACATATGTTTTCCGTGGGCGGTTTACGGCGACTATGGCCAAAGCAAAGGCGAGGCTTTCATGGAAGTCGAGTGGTGGGTATACAGCCGCTCAAACCGTCAAGCGGTCCACAAGTTGACCACTCGGGGATACGCCAGGCACGATTCGATTGAAAGCAATGGCCACCTTGAAATTTTCCTCGACGCCTTTGCCCAGGCCATTCGCGGCATGTTGGCCGATCAAGGTCTTGGCGACTTGGTTACGGGAACCTCGGCGGATGGGACGGCCGCCGGCAAATGACCATTGTCCTCCCCTGGCGGTTCCTTGGAAGTTACCCCCGCCTCTATCCGTCCCTATCGCAAAATTCAGGCTCCTCGCCGTTACAACCCGTCTTGTCCTTAACCGCCGGCTGGTCGAGGATGAACATCACTCCCCCAATCGGCCAGCCGCCCCGGAAAGTCCAGATTGGCCGAGGAGCGGTCATGGCGGAAATCGCCAGGGGGGACCGAGCGGTCCGCCTTGATCCCAGCGCCTCGGCGGTTTCCGCAAAGTCTATGTTACACGAGGCCGGGCGCATGGTATAAACCGCTGCCGTCAACCTAGAGATGCTTCCAAAACCGATGACCCTTTCCGTTCTAGTCCTCAACGGACCCAACCTCAATATGCTGGGCAGGCGCGAGCCGGAGGTTTACGGCGGCCAAACCCTGGCTGATATCGAAGCCGCCTGCGTCCAGCGCGCCGCCCCCCTTGGCCTTTCCGTCGAATTCCGCCAGAGCAACTCGGAAGGTGAAATGATCGACTGGATACAGCAGTCGCGGGGCAACCACGCCGCCTTGATAGTCAACGCCGGAGCCTACACCCATACTTCGGTGGCCCTTCTCGACGCCCTTTTGGCCTGCCAGGCGCCGGTCATCGAAGTGCATTTGTCCAATATCTTCCAACGCGAGAGTTTCCGTCATGAATCGTATGTTTCAAAAGCGGCGCGGGGGATGATTTGCGGCTTCGGCGGATTGAGTTACGAATTGGCCTTGGAAGCGGCGGCGCGGATGCTCGGAATCGAGCAACAGGGTTGATAGAGGGAAGATGGCCAAATCTCCGAATACCGATATCGACGCCGGCTTGGTCCGCAAGTTGGCCGACCTCTTGGACGAGACCGGCCTGACCGAAATCGAATGCGGCGGCAAGGACTGGCATTTGCGTGTCGCCAAAACCACCGCCGCCAAGCCGGAGGCGGCGGCCGCCAAACCCATCACCGCCGGCGACGCTCAACCGGTTTCCGAATGGAAATCCGTCGCCGAAGCCGCTATCGATCATCCGGGAGTCGTGGTTTCGCCGATGGTCGGCGTGGTCTATATTACGTCGGACCCGGACTCTCCGCCCTTCGTCAAGGTCGGAGACGAGGTCGGCGAGGGCGACACCTTGCTGCTGATCGAAGCCATGAAGGTGTTCAATTCCATCAAGGCGCCAAAGGGCGGCAAGGTGACCCGCATCCTGGTCGGCAACGGAACGCCGGTGGAATTCGGCGAACCCCTGATGATCATCGAGTAAGACCTTAGCCGATGTTCGAAAAGGTCCTGATCGCCAACCGTGGGGAAATCGCTGTTAGGATTCTTCGAGCTTGCCGCGAGATGGGCATCCGTACGGTGGCGATCCACTCGACTTCCGACGTTGACGCCATGCATGTCCGTCTCGCCGACGAGACGATCTGCGTTGGGCCGCCACCGGCGCAAGACAGTTATCTTTGCGTCCCGGCGATTTTGTCGGCGGCGACCATTTCCAACGCCGACGCCATCCACCCAGGATACGGTTTCTTGAGCGAAAACGCCGACTTCGCCGCCATGGCCGAGGAACATGGTTTCGCCTTCATCGGGCCGTCGCCGGAACATATCCGCATGATGGGCGACAAGATCACCGCCAAGAAGGTCGCCCGTGAAAACGGCATTCCGGTGGTTCCGGACTCCGGTGGAACGGTGAAAGACGAAAAGTCCGCTCTCGATGCCGCCGAAGAGATCGGCTATCCGGTCCTGGTCAAGGCCTCCGCCGGCGGCGGCGGCCGTGGCATGAAGTTGGTGGCAACGCCGGACGAGTTGCCCGAAGCCGTGCAAACGGCCAAAAGCGAGGCCCTGACCGCTTTCGGCGACAATAAGGTATATATCGAAAAATACCTTGGCCGGGCCCGTCATGTGGAGGTCCAGGTTCTTGCCGACTTCTACGGCGGCGTCGTCCACTTGGGCGAGAGGGACTGCTCCTTGCAGCGTCGCCATCAGAAGCTGCTGGAGGAAGCCCCGTCACCGGCGCTGAACGACGATCAACGCCACGAGATCGGTGGCATCGTTGTCGCGGCGATGGAAAAGATCGCTTACCGCAGCGTCGGCACCGTCGAGTTCCTTTACGAGGACGGCGCCTTTTACTTCATCGAGATGAACACGCGGCTGCAAGTCGAACACCCGGTGACCGAGATGATCTGCGGCCTCGACCTGGTCCGCGAGATGGTGCGTATCGCCGCCGGCGCGCCCTTGGGTTACGGGCAAGAGGACATCCGCCTATCCGGCCATGCCATCGAATGCCGCATCAACGCCGAAAATCCCGTGACTTTCATTCCTTCGCCGGGACGGGTCGGCGACTATCATGCTCCTGGCGGGCTCGGCGTTCGCGTCGATTCGGCGATCTATTCGGGCTACAACGTTCCCCCCCATTATGACAGCATGATCGCCAAGTTGATCGTCCACGGCGCCAACCGCAACGAATGCTTGATGCGTCTTCGCCGGGCCCTGGACGAATACGTCATCGATGGCCTGGAAACCACCATTCCCCTGCACCGCCGGCTGCTGGCGGACCCGGCCATCATCAACGGCGATTATGACACTCATTGGCTGGAAGAGTTCGTAAGCTCGGATGACTAAGCCGCGTCCGCCACCGCAATCCCGTCAACTGACGGCGGAACTGCTGTTGCGGGCTTACGCCACCGGCATCTTTCCGATGTCGGAAAGCCGCGATGATCCGAATATTTTCTGGGTCGAACCGGAAGCCCGCGGCATCCTTCCCCTGGATCGTTTCCATGTTTCGCGGTCTCTCAGGAAAACCTTTCGTGGCAAGCCCTTCGACCTGCGTTGCGACACCGCTTTCGGCGATGTCATCGGGGCTTGCCGCGAGTCGGCCAAGAACCGGCGGGAGACCTGGATCAACGATGAAATCATCGGCGCTTATACGGAGCTTCACAAGTTGGGCTTCGCCCATTCCGTCGAATGCTGGCGGGAGGATCGCCTTGTCGGCGGCCTTTACGGGGTTTCGCTGGCCGGCGTCTTTTGCGGCGAGAGCATGTTCTCCCACGTCACCGACGCCTCGAAAGTGGCTTTGGTTGACTTGGTGGCGCGGTTGAAATACGGCGGTTTTGTTCTTCTCGACGTCCAATTCGTCACCGAGCACCTGAAACGGTTCGGAGCCGTCGAAATTCCGGCCAGCGAATATCTTGAGCGCCTGTCGCAAGCGCTCACGGTACAGGCCGGATTCTATTCCGCGCCGGAATCGCCGGGACTTGAGTTCGAACTGGAAAAGTTGTTGGCATGGCCGAGCACCAACAAACAGTAGATTTTGCCGTTTCCATAAATTGTGGTGTCACGGGGTCAAGTCTTGAATGTTGAATTTTTGCCGCGAGCCGTCAGATGATAGACGGCGCCGGGATATTTGAACGCAAGGGCCGTGCCATGGGGGAAGCATAGAGGGCGGTGGACGGAAATTCAACATTCAAGACTTGACCCCATAGCTTCACATGACCCCATAGCTTTCGACCCTATCTCGTACGTACTCTACGAGCCCCCGCTTATTAATGAGCGACCGCAATGTGCCCCGCCACGGAGGGCAATACGGTGTCCAGCAAAGTCACCAAGGGGAAAACGTTGGATATCTGTTGGCCGTTGATGGATACGAAGGCGAAAACTGGTGTATAGTGGATTAGGAGAAGGAAATGGTGACATCGAATACATACAGATCACGGCTTGCGAGCGTCGCCAGACTTTCCTTGGTGGTAATCGTGGCCTTTCTGTCTTCCACCGCGGCGCAAGCCGATAGCCTCAAGGTCAGCGGCACCGGTTCCAGCATCGGCCCCATCAAGATTGTGTCCGCGGCGTTCCTTGAGACCGCCCCCGGCATCGAGATCGAGGTGATCGAGCCCGCCATGGGGAGCGGCGGCAGCATCAAAGGCGTGATTGGGGGATTTCTCGATATCAGCTTGAGCGCGCGGCCACTGAAGGACAAAGAGCAAGCAGAGGGACTGACGGCGGAGAAAATCGCTACCACCCCGTTCATTATCGCCACGGCCAAGGCGAACACGGGAGCGACTGGGTTCTCGCTGAAGGAACTTGCCGAAATATACACCGGAAAGATCACTACTTGGCCCGACGGCAGCCGTCTCCGACTGATCCTACGACCGTCCAAAGACTCGGACACGGCTTCTCTCAGGAAGATGTCGCCGGACATGGCAGGGGCTATGACCGTGGCCGTGGCCATGAAGGGAATCGATTTTCCGGCCACGGATCAAGACGCGGCGGAAATGATCGCCCGTGTGCCCGGCGCCATGGGGTCATCCTCCCTGGCCCTAATCATTTCCGAGAACCGACCGTTGAAGCCCTTGGCCATCGACGGCATCGTGCCCAGCGTCGAGACGATGCGGAAGGGCGCCTACCCCTTCGCCAAGCCCCTCTACGTGGTCACGGGTCCCAAGCCGAGCGAGGCGACACGTCGGTTCATCGCTTTCCTGACATCCGAGAGAGGGTGGGAGATCCTTTCCAGTGCTGGATACGGGCCGCCCATGCCATGAAGCTGGCGAAACGGGACGGACGGATTGCCAACGTCGTAGCGTGGATCGCGGGCATGATCTCCTGTGTCCTCGTGGTCACGTTCCCGTCCCTGTTTTTCATCAGCGGCTACCAACGTGAGCAGGGCCTCCTCACGGCTATGGGCGTCAACCAAGCCGATCATGTCAGCATGTTCATCGGCCTCAATCCACGGACTTGGCACTTCGAAAAGACACGCCTGGAATTCCTGCTTGAAAAGGAGGCTCGCCATCTGGGCGGCATCTCCTCAGTGATCCGCGACCACCGGGGGCAGGTCGTGGCTCAACACCTGACTCCGCAAAACCCGCCGGTCATCAGCCAAGTCTTTCCCATTCTTGATTTCGGGACAACGGTCGGAATATTGGAACTCCATCGGTCCTACCGTCCGCTTCTGATCAACACCGGTATTGTGTTGGTAGTGGGGTTTGTTTTGGGTGTGATGGTGTTTTTCCCGTTGCGGCTCGTGCCGTTGCGTGCCTTGCGTCTGGCAACCAGCGATCTCGCGCGGGAAAAGGAATACGTCGGCAACATCATCAAGAGCATGATGGACAGCTTGATCGTGGTCTCGCCAGAGGGGACTATCCTGACCGCCAATCGGACCACCCTGGATATCCTGGGCTACGCGGAAGAGGAACTTCTGAACGCGCCCATCGGAATCGTTATTGCAGAAGAAGAAGAAGAAGAGTCGATCTTCCGTGGGGTTGGGCTTGCCGATCTGGTCAGGAAGGGTTTCGTCGCCAATGTCGAGACGACGTATCTGACAAGAGAAGGTCGCAGGATACCCATGTTGTTTTCCGGCTCGGTCATGCGGGATGACGACGGCGTTTTTGTGGGGGTCGTGTGTTTGGCGACGGACATTACCGAACGTAAGCATGCCGAGGAGGCGCTCCGCGAGAGCAAACAACGTCTGAATTTTCTGGTTTCGGCATCCCCGGCGGTGATCTACACCGCGAATGTGGAAGGTGATTACGCCGTCACGTTCATTAGCGAAAACATCAGGGAACAACTCGGGTACGAACCAAAGGACTTCCTGGACGATCCCGCCTTTTGGCTAAAAAATATCCACCCGGACGACCGCTCGCACGTCACTGCCGAACTCGGGGGGGCGCTGAAAAAAAAGAACCATTACAGCCATGAATACCGCTTCCTGGCAAAGGACGGCGGCTACCGCTGGATGCATGATGAATTCCGCTTGGTGTGCGGTCCGGACGGTGATCATCTGAACCTCGTCGGATATTGGGTGGACATCACCGAGCGCAAACGGACGGATGAGAAAACGCTGCAGCTCCAAGATGAGCTGGCCCACGTTGACCGCTTGAGCATAATGGGTGAAATGGCCGCCGGCTTGGCCCACGAGATCAATCAACCCCTCGCCGCCGTCGTCAACTTCGCCCAGGGTTGCGTGCGCCGCCTGCGCTCGGGCAAAACCAAACCCGGCGAGCTGCTTGACGCCCTCGAACAGATCTCCGTCCAGGCCGGGCGGGCGGGTGAGATCATCCACCGCATCCGCGGCTTCGTTGGCAAAGAAGAACCGAGGATGGCAAGCGTCGATGTCAACGCCGCCATTCGCGAGGCAACCGGCTTGCTGGAGTTCGAGGCGCGCGAGCACGCCGTGACGCTGAATATGGACTTGGCCAACCCGTTGCCTAAGGTCAGGGGGAATACGATTCAAATTCAGCAGATCATTCTCAACCTGGCGCGCAACGGGATGGAGGCGATGAGCGAAAACGGCTCCACGCCCCGCCTGCTGACGATCCGCTCATCGGCGACGAAAAGCGGCACCGTCGAGATCGCCGTTCACGACAACCACTACGGCGTATCCACCGAGAGCCTCGAACTCTTGTTCGAATCCTTTCTCACCACCAAAACCGGCGGCTTGGGCCTGGGCCTATCCATTTGCCGCTCGATCGTCGAGTCCCACGGCGGCCGGTTGTGGGTCACCACGGATGGTGTTAACGACACGGCCTTCCGTTTCACCTTGCCTGTCGCCTAAGGGAAATCCCTAGTTTATTTTTTTCGTGCAAGAAAATAAGGGGTCTACCATCCGATTTTGACCCCTTATTTTGTAGAAGCTGACGTCGGCCCTTCGCGGGAAAACAACCCTCTGGATATGGCGCGCCCTGACGCTCCGGGATAAGCCTTAAGAGGCATTTTACTAAAAAACCGGCAAAATTTTACGAAAAAACGACAAAAGTGTGACCGTTGTCACTTGACACATCCACTCAGATATGTATAATGCGAATTAGTCGCATTGAGGTTTCTCCCGTTGGTGTCTATGGCGCGCCCGGGAGGGCGACGGATGAATGCCTCAAATATTAAATGTATGTAAACACCTTTTTACCCCGGTGGCGGTCCCTTTTGGTCCGTCGCCGGGTTTCATTATATTCCTGTCCATTGCGATTACCTGCTATCGTTCCGCTATGAAATGGCTGCTGATTATCGTGTCGGAGCCGATAAAGCTCCTGACGATCAGCGCTGGTCAGACCATCCTGACGGCGGCCTTCGTCTCGATCGGCTTGGCCCGCCCAATTCCGGATCGCCTGGGCCACTAGCAACAGATGACGTAAAGTGGCTCCAGGGACATCTTGGTGACCTAATCGCCTTGGAATTCAGCGGCCTCGAAAAGGTCCCGGAGAATAACAGCGTCACGTATATACAAGGCGAGGTGAACCACGTTGGTAGGTTCGAGGTGGTGGCCTATTTCAAGGCCAATCGCTCAAGCTCGCCAATCCGCCCCAGCAACTCAGCCATCTTCCGTTCGCTCTCCCGGGCGGCGACGATGGCGAACTCGGCTATCTCGGAGTGGGCGTAGACTTTGCCGCGTCCGGCAAGTTCGTTGGCCTGACGCAGGCAATCGACCAGTCTTGTAACCTTGGTTAAGAGCTCGCCCTGGCTTGCCGATTCTGGCCTTCGCTCAAGACTAAAGGGTTTAAAAAGTTGCATGGTCATTTCCTTCCACCTTCCTCCGCCGTCAGGCGGAGCGGACGCAACCGGCTACATGCTTAATCCGGGTGC